>Ga0209257_1000087_pt1 | contig 282503 bp, 249 predicted proteins | sample AraplaCvi_mCL_r2_FD_184277 | JGI IMG/M metagenome (GOLD analysis project Ga0209257, IMG submission 184277) | Arabidopsis root microbial communities from North Carolina, USA - plate scrape MF_Cvi_mCL_r2 (SPAdes) (version 2) | ecosystem: Host-associated > Plants > Roots > Endosphere | place... | reverse complement strand
GGCTGCGCGACGAAGCGGAACGCACCGTTTCCAAGCAGCGCTACAAAGGTCTGGGCGAGATGAATCCAGAGCAGCTGTGGGAAACCACCATGGACCCAACCGTCCGCCGCCTGCTGAAGGTGCAGATTGAAGACGCGATTGCCGCGGATCAGATCTTCACTACGCTGATGGGGGATGATGTGGAGCCGCGACGGAACTTCATTGAGACCAACGCGCTGCGCGCCGGTAATATCGACGTTTAAGCATCAGGTTAGACGACCAAATGATTTGAATTGAATGGCCTGCTATTTGCGGGCCATTTTTATTTTCACTGTAGGACCTGATTCAAAATGCATCGGCCCATTCAAGTGAATAAAACTGGGCAAAGGAGACTATGAAAATACCGTATCTTGAGCGCGCACTTTTTGTGGTGGGACCGCGAAATGTTGGCAAAAGCACAGCATTACGCTCGATGTATCTCGATCGCCGTTTGGGCACTGACGGAGCAATTCCGCCTTCGACAAAGAGTCGCCTCCAAGAAACTATTCATCTCAGCAATGAAAGAAAACTCTACATGCGACTTACCTCGCCGCATGAAGCAAATGAAACGACCGACGAATTCCTAACAAAAACACTAAATAAAATGGGCAGCGGTCGCTGGTGCTACGCGGGCCCCTTTCAGCCCAACGCCTTTAAAAAAATGCCAGATGTAATTACTTCTGTTGACTCGTTTGTACGTAAGTTTTCGCCGGAAAGGACAAGAGTAGTGCTGCTCTATCCGAATCATCGTGGACAGGAATTAGAAAGCTTTTTACCTGGGCGCGATCTTTTGAGCGAACTGCACAACATACCATCTGTCGAAGTTGTGACTATAGACACACGCCAGAAGGGGAAAAATGGCCTGATCTTATCTGATTTCTTTGACTTCACCTAAATCAGCATGCATGGCTTGTTCGCAAAAATGAGAACATTCCCTGGTTTCGCTACGGCCAATACTTAACTAACCAATATCTAAACATGTCTCTCCATGCAACAGCGGATCAAGCAGAAAGTGGTAAAACGCACTTCCTGCTCACCAAAGAATTCATCGACCTCGTGGTTTGGTACGCTTAACGAATTCGTACCTTAGCTGGAATCGCATTAAAGAAACCGCAGAAGTTATTGTATGGGCCACGGTTGCATTCGCGTGGATCAGTAATTGGCTGACCTGAGTTATCCGTGTTCCGCGCAGCCGTTTGGCCAGGTTTATGCGACCACATTCCGCTAATATCTTTCCTGTACCAATGATAGTCGAGGAAGCCCGGAGTTGTCGAAACTACCAACGCCACAATTTGCCCTTCTGTGGGAGAGATATTAGGGTTAGGAATCCTGATAAGACCGTCCCTAACAGCGGCATCTGAAGTTCCCGCGCAACTTGGTGGGTAAGGCCCCTCTTGGCCACTGCCCCTCCCCGGCTGAGCAAATGTATTTGTGATCAAGTCATTTGCATAGTTGTAGCAATTGTTATTTCTTAAAATCGTTGGATTGTTATTCCATTTGCCCGGATCAAAAGGCGGAACGGCAAGTAGGGAAAAGGCCTTGACACTATTTGCAATTCCGCCTGCTACGTTTTTTTGGAGCTCTTGCGTAATATATTGGAATTCATCCTGCGTCAAGGATGATCCAGATTGATTTATCAAAAATTCCTCTACCTCACTCCCATGGTCAACATAATTGGGGGAATCAATGCTGGAGGACTCTATGACACCATCAAAGGCACGAAAAGATTTAAGGCTACGGCTTTCACTTGTGTCGGTTACAATCAATCCACGATATCCAAGCATGCCTGTAGCAGCAGGTGACGCATTTGGCGAGATGGACCGCTGCTTATTGAGCAGCGCTTCATATTTCGGAATTTCACTTTCAGGTACCTCCCAAGATGGGTTGGGGCGTCCGGAATACATGTCGAGCGTCACGATCACAGTCATCTCATTTCTCCTTGGTTTGGGTCATTGAAGACAAGCTAACCATTCAGCAGTGCTTTTGAAAAATAGCATACTATTTAAGAATTAAAATCACTCTTTGTAACGCGTCGAAATTTTTATCGGAATTTGGCTTGTTGAATTTCTGTGCGCTATCGCGTTCCGAATCATATTGGCAAGCCTTCGCTGACATACGTTCGGCACACGTTCACTGGGCGGCGAATTTGTCAATCGGTAATCCTCGCACCCGATGTCCCCTGCACGGCTCATTTGCTTTCATGTCATGGGCGCATTCTGAAGTGCCCTGATCTCGACCTTGACATAGGCCATGTTTAGCTACAGCGCCACTAGCAGACATCTTTACTTAGTTATGTTGCTGCGTGTCGCATTTTCTGCTCGCCAGTTGCTAGTTGGTCAACAATAAGCTGCCTTTGTGATAGTCTGTGCTGATGTCCTCAGCAATCTCACTCGGTCGATTCAACAGCTTTCAGCGCGAACCGTGGCGGCTGAGCACTGCGCTCGTAATCTCGGCATTCGTTCATGCGCTGCTACTGAGTATTACCCTGGGTGGCCAGACTTTCGGGCTACCCGCCCTCAAGTTCCCGTGGCAGGAACGCCGCCTGGGGGCCAACGATTTGCAGGTCTTGCTGCTGCCGGCGCAACAGCCAGCAGCGCCCATAGCGGCGCCGCTTCAACTACCGGCGGAACCTGCCCGGCCAACAGCCCCCGTGCCGACACCGCCAGCAACCGAAAAAACTGCTCTTGCGAACCCGGTGGCATCAATGCCCGTGTCACCGCCGGCCGTGCCCCATACACCGACAGTTGCCCCAACTCCGGCTCCAGCGCCTGCGCCAGAGCCCACCGTGGCATCGAAGCGCCCCGACGTTCCCTTGCCAACCGCGCCCGCCGCACCGCCAATCGTTACGCCTAAAACAAGCGAGGTCCCGCAAAAACAGCCCGAGCAGGAAACTCGGGAACGCTCACATGAACAGGCCAAGCTCGAGCAGGAACGGCAAGCTGCAGAAAAGCTGCGTCAGTCCGAACTGACCGCAGAAGCCGAGCGCGAAGCAACGCGCCAGGAACAGCTCCGCCAGGAAACCGCGCGCGTCGAACAGGCGGCCCGTATCGAAGCCGCCCGCCTGGAGACCGAACGCCAGGAACTCGCTCGACAAGAGCTTGCACGCGCCGAAACCGAGCGCGTAGAGGCCGCCCGCAAGGAAGCCATGCGCCAGGAGCAGATTAAACAAGCGCAGCTCGAAGCAGCCCGGCAAGAGCAGCTTCGCCTGGATGCCGCGCGCGCAGAACAGGCGGCGAAAGCGGAAGCTGCACGCAAAGACGCCGAACGCCAGGAACTCGCCCGCCAGGAAGACATCCGCCGGGAACGCGCAAAACAAGATGAACTGGCCCGCCAAGAGCAACAACGCGCCGAAACTGCGCGCCTGGAAGCGGCACGCAAGGAGGCCGCGCGGCAAGAACAGGCCAAGCAAGCGCAACTCGAAGCAGCACGCCAGGCGCAACAGCTGGAAGCTGCACGGCAGGACTCTATCAGGCAAGAGGCGGCGCGGCAGGAAGCGGCCAAACAAGAGGCTGCACGGCAGGAACAGGCAAAGCGCGAATTGGCCCAACGTGAGAAGGCCAAGCAAGAGGAGGAACGTGAGGAGCGCTTGCGCGCAATTGGCCGGCAACTCAACGAAGAAGCGGCCCAACGCGACGCTGCAGCGAAGAATCCTTCGCGCTCACTGCTTCCCACGGTTAGCGGCCTCCGCCGCGGCTGGCTTTTCGGCCGTGCCGATCCCAACGTCGACCTGGTTCAATACGCGGAAGCGATGAGCAAGAAGTTTGAGCTGAACATGGCGTTCGACATGCTGCGCGAGGTGGTTAAGCAGCGCCATGTTTCGCCGATGGTGACCGTCGCCATCCGGGCCGACGGCTCCGTGGAAAAAGTGACTTTCGTTGTCTCCAGCGGAGTAACCGCGATCGACGAGGCAATTCGCAAGGTCATCTCCAGCTTCGCGCCTTATGGCGCCTTTCCACCCGCCCTTGCGCGTCAATACGACGTCATCGAAATCCGCCGGACATGGGTGTTCGACACTGCCATTCGCTTGCAATAGGCCGGTTGCCCAACATAAGGCCGCATGCTAGTCTCGGTCGCGTAAAGCGAACTTGAGAACACCGAATGAACAAGTCCAACAGCGTAGAACTTCGAAAACTGCGTGAATCCGAGCAGCGCCGCAAAGACATCATCAAGGCCGTACGAGCCTTGATCAAGGCTGGCGGCGCCCGCGAGATCACGCTCCGCAAGGTGGCGGAGAAGGCCGGTTTTTCGACGACCGTGGTCTACAACCTGTTCCAGAACAAAGCTACGCTGATCACCCAGGCGATGGACAGCGACTTGCTCGACCTGGTCAAGGCCATGCGCAATGCAGTGGACGCGAAGCTGCCTTTACTCGAAAACATTCGCCGCGTGGGCCGGGCTTACGTGACCTTCGGCATGCGCCATCCCGACCAGTACGCGCTGGTCTTCATGGAACGCCGGCCACATGCGCCGGTGGAAAGCTCTCGCGTTGAACACGGCAACCAGGCGCAAGACCCGTATGCCTTTGCCTGCCAGCTCTTTGTCGACTTGGCCGGCACGAGGCAGATTCCGCCAGACCAGGCGGAGGCGATCGCCCAGATTTTCTGGGAAGGCTTGCATGGCATGGTGTCGTTGCGCCTGGTATTCGGTGAGAACGAACCCTGGTTCGAGCATGACGAGTTCAATCGGCACCTGGATGCGTTGATTGATGTTCTTTTGGCCGGCATCCTGCATCGTTTCCGGCCATCAACCTTCCGCTCGCCTTCAAATACTGCCTGAATCTTTTCAACTTCCTGCACATTCCAAGTTTTGTAACCGCGATTGCGAGAAATGCGCGCTACTCCCACGTAGCCTGTGTAGCCGGGCCGGCAGGTCCGCCATTCCAACAATCACAGTTCTACAATTTTCTTGGAGTTAAGGATGAAGAAGCAATCCCTCGCCCTCGCTTGCCTCGTGGCCGGCCTGGTGGCAGGTTGCGGCGGCGGCAGTTCAGCCGACCAGGCGCCTGCTTTTGCAGCCAGCATCGGCGCCAGCGGCGTCGCCACCGCAGCGCCAGGCACGCGCTGGATGAACGTGAAATACGGCGGCAGCGGCTATGTGCCCGGCCTGGTCTTCCACCCCACCAGCCCAAACGTCCTGTACGCGCGCACCGACATGGGGGGCAGCTATCGCTGGGACGCGGCCACCTCGACGTGGATTCCCATTACCGATGGTTTCGGGATCCGGGAAGAATTCTTCAACGGCGCCGAAAGCATCGCGCTGGACGCCAACGACGATAAACGGGTGTACCTGGTCACCGGCATGTATGACTGGTCCGGCAGCAATGGCCGCCTTTACATATCCAGCGACCGTGGCGAAAACTGGACCCACGCCGACCTGCCTTTCCGCGTCGGCTCCAACGATCCCGGTCGCGCCATCGGCGAGCGCCTGGTGGTCGATCCGAACCAGTCCTCGATCCTGTATTACGGCTCGCGCACGTCAGGTTTGTGGAAGAGCAGCGACTTTGGCCAGAACTGGGCACAGGTAACGTCGCTGTCTTCGTTCCAGTATCCCGGGGACCAGATCCCGTCCCTGCCCGGACGCACGGCCGCCGGTATCGAGGGCGTGCTGTTCGATACCTCGAACACGGGCTCCGGCACGGCCACGCAGAACCTTTACGTATCCGTCGGGCCGGATTATGCCGCTGCGGCGGGCCTTGCCTACAACCTGTACAAGTCGACCGACGGCGGCGCGAGCTGGACCGGCGTGCCCACGCCGGTGGCCGGCTACCACATTCCGCATATGGTGCGGGCCAAGGACGGCATGATCTACATGGTGTTTACCCGTGACATGGGCCCTGGCGCCGGCGGCCCGGCCCGGCTGTACAAGTTCGACGGCTCCAACTGGAGCCTGCTCAAGGGATACGATACCGAACAGTGGGTGAACTTTGGCCTTGGCGGCCTGTCGGTCCATGGCACCGGGCCAACGACCCGCATTGCGCTGGGCGTCACGAATTCCTGGGGCAACTGGCAGGGCCAGCCGATCGTCCAGCTGTCGGACGATGCCGGTCTGACCTGGCGTGAGATCGGCTCGATGACGCCGCACACCCCGTCGGGCGTCGACTTCGCCGGCTGGATCGACGACGTCGAAATCGACCCGAACAATCCGGAGCGCATCCTGCATGTGTTTGGCGGCGGGGTCTGGGGCACAAACAATGCGTCGGCTGCTGCCCCAACCTGGAACCTGGACGTCAACGGACTCGAGGAAACCGCCACGCTCGGGCTGATGACACCACCCAAGGGTGCGAGTTATACCCTGCTGAGAAGTTCGGGCGACATCGGCATGCATGTACAGACCGAACTGCTGAAGACGCCGACGCGCGGGCCGCGCGGCTGGTTCGGCAACGGCAACAGCGCCGACATGGCGTGGTCCACGCCCTCATACATCGCAGCGATCGGCACCCCGGTCTGGAACACGCCGAACGTTGCCGGCGCCTACTCCACCGACTCCGGCGTAACGTGGACGGCATTTGCTGCCAACCACCCGGACGGCCTGGCTAACGCGGGCGGTGAATCCAATATCGCGGTAACAAAGCCAGGCCATATCATCTGGGCGCCAGCGAATTCACGGCCCGCCTACACCACCGATAACGGCGCGAGCTGGACCTACACCAACCTGCCGGCCCTCAGTGCGGTAGGCATCGGCCGCGGCTACCGCATCGTTGCCGACCGCAAGAACCCGAACAAGGTCTACGCCTACAACTCGGGCGGGGCATGGTGGAACCAGTGGTCCGATACCGCACATTTCTGGTATTCGACCGATGGCGGCCATACCTTCACTGAAAGCGCGGCGTTCGTCGGCGCCGGGGCATTGGTGGCCGATTTCGGCCATACCTCGATGGCCGTCAATCCGAACGCGGAAGGCGATATTTGGGTGGCCGACGGCTTCAGCATCCTGCACTCAACTGATTCGGGCGTGACCTGGACCAGGCTGAATGTCACGGCGCCGGACTGGGGCAGCAAGCCAACGTGGATGTACCCGGACGTGTATGGCGCAACTTCCATCGCACTGGGCAAGGCGCCTGCCGGCGCGAGCTACTCGTCCACCATCTATATCGTCGGCACGATCAACGGCGTGTGGGGCGTGCACCGCTCCGACGACGGCGGCGCGAACTGGCGGCGGATCAATGACGACAAGCACCAGTACGCTGGACTCGGCAACCTGGCTGCCGACCAGTCCGTACCGGGGCGCGTATTCGCCAGCGCCGCAGGCCGCGGCGTCGTCTTCAGCTACTAATGGCGCCAACCACATTTATCGGAGACCCCATGAAATTCAAAACCATCCTCGCCGCCGTCTTCTTTGGCATGGCGGCAAGCAGCGCAAGCGCAACTGTCCTGAGTTTCGATAACCTGACCGAAATGATGTACGGCGACGGCTTTCCCCTTGCGGACAGCATGAGCTATGACGGCCCGGACCTGAGCTACGTGGAAGCAGGCTTCCGCCTTACGCTGCATGCGCCCAACGCCATGCCCGGTTCAGCCAACATCGGCACCGGCACGTTCGAGCCGCAGACGTTCAACTGGCACGATGGCCTGGACAACGGCCCGGATACCTTCGTTACGCTGACCCGTGTGGGCGGCGGATTGTTCAACTTGAAGAGTTTCGACTACTTCGCCGACTGGAGTGCCGTCTCGGCCGATGGAAAGCTGCTCGGGTCCATCGCGGATGCGGGAACGTGGTCCACGACGTTGAACGGCATCGCCGAATTGCGCCTGGGCTCGGGCGCCTTCAACCAGCTCGACAACATCAACGTGGAAGCGGCGGCCGCTGTGCCACTCCCTGGCACACTGACCCTGCTCCTGGCCGGCCTGGCCGCCGCTGGACTGGCACGTCGCCGTAGCTGATCCCTGGCAGGCGGGCCTCGCGCCCGCCTTCTTGAATTGTAGCTATTTGGCAATGGGATCGTGGCGGAGGGAAAAAAACATTGTTTTTTTTGAAGTTCATCGTTATCCTCATTTGACGTTGTCCCACTTGAATGAGGGGAATCGATGCGAGCTTTGTTGGGCATGGCGATGCTGGCAGGCCTGTGTGCCTGCTCTGCTGCCAAACAGGAGCCGGCTGCGGCCGACCTGCAATGGGCTGATACGGCGCGGCCGGGCGATGCACGGCTGGCCGAGCGCTACGAGCGTTCGTGCATGGCGTGCCATGCACGGAACGGCAGCGGGGCGCCGTTGGCGGGCTTTGCGCCGCACTGGAAACCACGTCTGGACAAGGGCATCGACCAGCTCGTGCGGCATGCGAGCGATGGCTTCAACGCCATGCCGGCCATGGGCCAGTGCAACGACTGCAGCGCGGATGACCTGCGCGCCCTCACCGTCTTCATGGCAGGGAGCGGAACATGAAGCAGCGCCGTCTTTTCCTCAAGGCTGGTGCCATGGCTGCAGCAGCAGGTCTGCTTGCTGGCCGAGTACAGGCCGCGCCTCTGCAACCGCGCCCCTTCCGCTGGAAGAACTGGTCGGAAGTCCAGCAATGCCAGGCCCAGTCGCTCGCCACTCCGGCCGACGAGCAGGCGTTGGCTGACTTGCTGCGCAATGCCGGAGGAACCGTGCGCTGCGTTGGCGCCGGCCATTCCTTCACTCCCCTGGTGCCGACCAACGGCACGATAGTTTCGCTGGAACGCATGTCCGGCGTGCTGTCGCATGACAAGGCAGCCATGACCGCGACGCTGCGCGCCGGCACCCGCCTGGCTGCGATTTCACGCCAGCTCGATGGTGTCGGGCTGGCCCTGCGCAACCTGCCGGATATCGACATGCAGTCGCTGGCGGGCGCCATCAGCACTGGCACGCATGGCACCGGAGCAAACCTGCAGGCCATGCATGCGGACGTAATGGCGCTGCGCTTGGTCACGCCACAAGGCGAGGTCGTAGAGTGGGACCAGGAGCGGCATCCAGAGCAGATGGCGGCGGCGCGCGTTTCCCTCGGCAGCTTGGGTGTGATCACGCAGGCGACCGTGAGAGTGGTGCCATCCTTCAGCCTGCACCGCAAGGTATGGCTGCGCCCTGTCGGCGAAATGCTGGAGCAGGCTGGCGAGCTGGCGCGTAAACATCGTCATTTCGAGTTCTACTACCTGCCCTTCACAGGCTATGCGGCTGGCATTGCTCATGACGAGTACCAGGGCGGCGATGTGTTGGTGCCGCATTCGCAGGATGAGGAGATGTTGAGCGACTTGCGCAAGCTGCGCGACTGGCTGGGCAGGTTCCCCGACTTGCGGCGCTGGGCGGCAGGAAAACTGATCGACCCAGACCTGACCGAGGAAGCGAAGAATCGTTCGTGGAAGCTGCTTTCCACGGTGCGGCCAACGCGCTTCAACGAAACCGAATACCACGTGCCGCGCGAGGCGGGTATCGCCTGCGTAAAGGAAATCATCGCTGCACTTGAAAAGCGCAATGAGGTGTTTTTCCCGATGGAGTTTCGCTTCATCAAAGGTGATGATGCCTGGCTCAGCCCCTTCCATAAGCGAGACAGTTGCTCCATTGCCGTGCATGCGGCGCATGGGGAGGCTTACGATTACCTGGTGACCGAACTGGGGCCAATCTTCCGCAAGCATAGCGGCAGGCCGCACTGGGGCAAGCTGCATAACCTGACGGCGAGGGAGTTGGCGGCACTTTATCCGCGCTGGAACGACTTCCTGGCGTTGCGGCAGCAGATGGATCCGCAGGCCCGGATGCTCAATCCGCACCTGCGTTCAATGTTCGGGGTGGCGTGATGGTGGCTTTGAAACGGCGTGCTGTGATCACGGCCATCGGCGCTGGCCTTGTTGGTGCTGCAGCGCTGGCGGTGCGCCCCCGCGACAAGGGGGCGCCGCATACGGACTATTTCGCTCGTGCTTCGAAGGCTTTGCGTGCAGCGGGCATTGCCACGCCAACCATGGTGATCGACCGCGATCGCTTGCTGGCCAATGCACGCCAGGTGATGCAAAACGTGAATGGGCGCTTGCCGCTGCGGCTGGTAGCCAAGTCCCTGCCCTGCCTGCCGTTGCTGGACCTGCTCATGCAAACCATGCAGACGCGCCGACTGATGGTGTTCAACCTGCCTTATTTGCAGCAGCTCGCCGCGCAGCGCGGGGATGTGGATCTGTTGCTTGGCAAGCCTTTGCCTGTTGCGGCAGCAGCGGAGTTTTATCGCAGCTTCCAGGGTGGGCAATTCCGTCCGGAGCAGCAGTTGCAGTGGCTGGTGGATACTCCCCAGCGCTTGGCACAATATCGCGACCTGGCCCGAGCGCAGCAGGTGGACATGCGCGTCAGTCTGGAGATCGATGTGGGCTTGCACCGTGGTGGCGTAGATAACGCGCAGATGCTTCAGCAGATGCTGGCCATCCTGCGCGACGAACCCCGTTTGAAATGGGCGGGGATGATGGGATATGACGCGCATGTTGCCAAGCTTCCGCTGGCGAGCTTGCGGGAGAAGGCGCTGGTAGAGGCTAAATCCATCTATCGCGAGTATGCAGGGATCGCTACACAGGCATTGCCTGCTGCAGGTACGGCAGATGCACTGGTGTTCAATGCTGGCGGATCGCCGACCTACCGACTGCATGACGGCAGCGGTGCTGCAAATGAAATTGCATTAGGTTCAGCCCTCGTCAAGCCGAGCGACTTCGATACCGAGTTGCTACAGGATCTATCGCCAGCTGCATTCATTGCCACGCCGGTGCTGAAGGCGGATCGGCGATTCCAGATGCCGATTGGCGTTGAGGCATTGGGCGATGCAGCCCGCGCCTGGGATGTGAACCAGGAGCATGTCTACTTCGTCTATGGGGGCAATTGGATGGCTGATCCGGTATCCCCAGCTGGGCTGGCGGCCAGCGGTCTCTACGGGAATTCATCAAACCAGCAGGCATTGCTGGGGTCCGGGACGCAGCAATTGCAAGCGGATGATCACGTGTTCTTCCGCCCGCGACAAAGCGAGTCGGTGTTGCAGCAGTTTGGCGATATCGCAGTTATAGACGGAGGAAAAATAACGGAACGCTGGCCCGTCATGGTAGCCATGCCGTAGTGCCCTAATCTAATCTGGCTTCAAATAGAGGAAATCAACTTCGCGCCACATGTAGCCTGATCATCTGCATACGCGACCGCTTTACCCTTGTGCATGCGCTCCGATCGGCTTACTTTAACTGGAAACACGCCTCGACATTTTGGGCAAATTGTCATATGCCCGTCGCTGACAATCGGCTTACCTAAGACCTTGAAGCTTGGATCCGCCATAATGACCTTTCCGCCATGTGAGGTTGTGTCACCAAGCCTAATCACACCTTTGCCTTTCGAGTTCTTCATTTTGAATCTCCCTCGCTATGCGATTTGCTGGACTTTAGTACCGTCATCATCCAATTCGGCATTTAGCGGCTTATCAGAACCTTGGAAGCCTTTCCTGTATCGCCAGTAGCCTGTTGGCTCCTTTAGGTCCGCACAAAACCCAGCGTATGAGTCGTGGACGTAGTGATCAAAGAAGTCACAAAATCCACTGGCTGGGGCGCCAAAAGCAATGGCCTGCTTCAGCACCGCGTCTGCCTCATCCTCAAGTTCATCCGATATGGCGACCGGCATTATTAAATTTATCGCTGGAGCGGCTGACTGATGGACCATGTCTTTTACAGCATAGATTCGCCCCGAGCTCCCTCCTTTCGACAGCAGCCGTGCGGCGTCAGCAATCAGCTTGCGATTTGCCCAAAGCAGCAAGTGTTGGTCCTTCTTTGCGCGCCGGACATGACCAACTTCGCTGTAGCGCTCTCGAATATGCCAACGCCATGCGAGGTAAATTTTTGCCCAATCTGCGAGAGTTCGCCTGTCAGTTCCATTTATGCTCAGGAAGGAATTAAAGGCAGACCTAAGCTCTTCCGAAATTGCAAATGGGTCGTAATAAGAACGCCTGTCCTTGGCAGATTCCTTGCTAAGTGGGACTCCAGCCGCAACCGCATATTCGTATAAATGGTTAAGGGAGATTTGCGAGAGTTTCAACGCATCTGCCATCGGGGCTGCAATACCCGCGGCAATTCCAAGCTCACCCGGAGAATAGCCACCACCAACGTCGCTGTGAGAACCGGGATATGCAAACTCATGGAGATTTTGCGATCCTGTCCCGCCTTTGAAGATTGAATCGACAGGAAAGTTCTTTCGAAATTCATGCATTGCAACGAAATGCACGCAATTTAGGGTCTGAGGCGGAATACGTAACGATGCGGGGCGAGCCCATCCACTATGGCCGCCAGTCGACTTTTTCAACGCGCTAGCGACCATCTCGACCAGGCCTGCAGAAGCGACAGTATCAAGCAATCCCATGAAGCGGATCGTCAATGGAATGCCTGCATATTTTCCGCTAACAAGCGTCTCGCAAAGCCACGTTGCATATGCCCGTGCCTCCGCAGCTCCGCGCGAAAAGCCGAAAATGTCGATGACTATACTTTTGACTCGCACTGCTGAACTTCGCGACTTCTTCTCGAGATCGGCGGTCTCTCTGTGGAAATACGCTTGTCGCCGTCGGCCAAGATCGTCACCAAGTTCCTGGAGCCCGCATGCCAGTCCCATGTTTAAGAGGGTCTGCTCCTTCGCCTTCGACGTCACGATGTTGTACTGACAGAGGACATTCAATTGGTCTTTGGTAAACCCCGGCTTCTGCGGGTCTATGAAATGGCGAACAAATTCAAGTGTCTTTAGTAACGCGTACAAGACTCTTGCTTCACATCCGATGCCAAAGGCTGTCCCTCGCCATCCTTCTGCTTCCGCGCCGATTTCGCTAAAAGTAGTTCCAACGCCTGGAATGTACAAGCTTGAGAGGCCATGAGCTAATCTCACTGGATAACACTTGTATAGCCTAGCAATATTAGAATCTCCCAACGCCGCCCTGTCTCGATAATAGTTGTTATCCGTGCCATCGAAGAACAAGCCAAACTGCAATACGATCTCGCAGGCCGCTGTATTGACACTTGGCGCTCTGAACTCATTCATCCTGTTCAAATTCGGCTCTTGTCCCGCAGGTGCAAAGAGATTCGTTTCGTTCATGGCCACCTCCTTCTTCGCTCTTTCCACCTTTCGCGTTCTTCGAGAATTTCGGCTTCTTCTTTGGCTGTAAAGGCTTCGTTTACAGATTGACCAACTATCGCCCTTTCTTCGGCCCTTTTGATACTGTTCCCCAAGTTCTTCTTGTCTCTGAAGTCCCGCACTCCTGGCGCGACCCGTACTTTTCCACCGTTAAAGAAATGGACAAACACGTCGTCGGCTTCCTCGTATCGCTCGACCGGCACCTTCGCGCGGTAGATCCCAACCAGCTTCACCTTTTCCCAATCAAAGTGCTGCTTGTCCTCAATAGGAGATTCCGTCCAATCAGTGACGACCCAACGGACATCAACCACCATTCCAGGACGCCAACGTTTAGGTAACCATACACAACACATCCCCATACCAGCATCGCCATCGAAACCAGAATTTCCATAGGCAAGGCGATCTACATAGAACTCGTCAATCCGATGATTTGGCGGGAAATAGTGTGCAGCGGCGATTGAAACCCACACCTTGTCCTCATCTTCTATACCCCAATAGATCAGAGCGCCACTAATCATGAATATCGTCAGGAGCGGCCACTTGTACTCGACGAAGAACTTCATGACAATCCGCTCTTTTGTGATGCGGCTAGGTGTTCAATAGTTCTCTGCACAAGCATGGGATCATCCTGGGAGAGGATCTGGGACAGTGTGGGCAAGCTCAATAGCTGGCCGTTCGAGTCGAACACAGCCCGCGCAAAAATCAGCAGGTTCGATGAGTTTGTCCGCCCAGACTCCCGCCATACATTCAATATCTGCTCAGCTAGCTTAATTTCCAACTGCGGAGTCGCTGCCCACCTGTGATCGCTACGCATTGCTCGTAGATTTGACATGAGTTGGTCCGGTTCATGGGAGACTTCCAGCGCGGCGATTTGCGAAGAGGAGAAACTCAATGGGGACTCCGCTGGTTTAACGTTTTCAGGGCCAGGCAAGGCGATGAGTCGTCCATCTCGCGAGTGAACTAGCCAACGGCGAATCGGCTCGTGGATTGCTGCCCACTGTTCTGGACTCATCACTTCCTGGATCCAAGGGATTGCGATCCCATCCGCAAACCGCAATGTGAGCTCTCCTCTGGCTTCATTCACGACGTAGCTGAACTCGCGAAAGTGCTCCGCAAGGTCGATGGCGGAAAGATTGGTTTCTATGAACGAGACGTGAGCTCTGGTCCGTAAAAGGTTGGACATATCCATTACCGCGCCCATCCTGTATGCTAAATATGCAGCCTCGATGTCCACGATGAATGGACTGACATCCCACGCATGCCGCTCAAAAATCGAGACCAGCCAACTGGGGCGGCGCTTGCTCTTCGTCCAAAGTTTTCGGTCCGCATCCATCATCAAGGATGCATCCATGAGCGCGTATGTCGAGTAGTCGTTCATTTTGACGGCGCGAATGGGCTGTGGCTTTGAGCAGCGATCGCCAAGCATGGAACACAGACTTTATGGATTTGCTTTTCCCCACGGAACTGCAGGGCTTTTCCTTGTCCCGGGAAGGTCTGATGATCGCCCGCGTGCATATGATGGCTCCCGCTTGTGTAGCCTTTGATCCCACCTGACGTCAGCTCGATTTCAGATCCGCCACCATTTATACGAACGCCCTTCTTCGCACTGATAGTGATCCAGTCCGAAGTACTGATAATTTCGACGACCTTCTTCGCAAGAATTTCAATCTGCTCGGTTTGAGCCTGAATAGAAACCTTACCGCCCGCCGAAACTGCTTTGAGTGATCCTTCATTCGAAAACAGGTTGATATCTTGGACCGTGCGAATCGCAGCGCTTTCTCCAGCGGAGAGCGAAATATTCGCTGCAGTACCAAAATCAATATCTTCGGCGGCTGCCACCGAGAATCCCGCGTCACTTCCATTAACAATGCCTCTGGTCGCACCTACAGCGACCATCGGAACAGGTTGTCGAGTTTCAAACTTCTTCAGATCGTCAAATGCTTTCTCCAATTGGTCCAGTGACTGACGGTCTCCAACACTTTCGTCGGCCCGTTCGCGCAGTTCCTTTGCCAGCTTGACGATGCCACCGAAGAGGGCGGAAATTCTCGGCATATCCATCTGCCTCCCATCAACTGGACTGGATTGCTCTGTGGTGACGAGGATTCCAGCCTCGCCCCGCAAGGCAATGCTTCGAACGGTACGCAATTCAGCTCCTTCTCCCCGCTGGTCTGCACCTCCGTCCGAGCGGGGGGTTGTTAGGAACCCCAAGTTCAGTTGAGATGAACCGTGATCGCTTGCAAGTTGTGCGCTGATCTCGCTCGTCGTGTCGTCAAAGCGCAGCTGATTGCCCTGGCCTCCGCGAATTTCGCGGCTTCGGATGCCAGAAATGTATCGATTCCCAGGTAAGTCGCCCATATCGCTCAACGCAGGAGGTCGTGCAGATTCGTTGTAGGTTTGGCCGACGACGATCGGCCTGTCTGGGTCACCGGCGAGGAACGCCACGAAAACTTCGCTTCCGACGCGCGGCAAATGTAAGCTTCCGCATTGGTTTGATCTCCCTGGCCCATCTCCCGCCCAATAGCTCGCCACTCGCACCCACGCGGAATCGGCATCGTTGTCGGCGGCACCGGCACCTTGTGCGTGCTCATGATCAGACGACCGCATGCTTCGAAATCGGATTTTCACACGACCCAGATCGTCGCAGTAGACTTCCTCGCCCGCTGGACCCACCACGATGGCGCTCTGCATTGGAACGTTTGGAACGTCGGATCGAGGGTCATATGCTGGCACGATCGAAATACCTCGACGAACTGCGGTGAAAGCGAGCTTTACGCGCGTACTGGACTGGTGCGGCTCAAAATGAGCCAAAGCATCACCTGCGCTCCAACGGTTTCGCGAGAAAACACGCTGCACTCGCTCCGCGAGTCCTTTGGAAAGGTTGCTTGATATTGCAAGCTGCATCGACGTCAGAACAAAGTCACGCTCTCCGTCTGGGTGACCGTCGACCTCTGGGTGGCCGTCCAGCGTAAAGTACTCACCCACGCACATGTCGCGTACGCTGCCCTCACCATGAAAGCACTTTGAATCCAAGTCATGCCGACTCATGGCTAGCTGGCCGAGCTGGCACAGGTCGTCGTAATCATCGCCTGCATGCGGTGAAAGCACCTGGTAGTCGTCCAGGCTGGCTGCCATTTCGTTGCCGGACTCGCCTTGGTCAGCGCTGCCTCGGGCTGTGGCACGCATGAAATCCTGGCCCTGCGGATTCTTGTAGTCCCAACTGAAGCGAGTCACACTGGCGGGTTGAAGCGTACGAACAGCACACCAAGAATTGATGGTGTCCCGTTCCTCAGTAGCCGCATCGCGGTGATAACGCACCAGCCCAGCGGCATTTGGCGGCAAGCTATCCGGATGATTGAACAGCACCATCGTATGCGATGGTGAGTTGCTTTGATCCGCACGGAAGTACCAAGCAATGCCGCGACGCTTGAGCAGGCGTCGAATGAAGGCCGCGTCCGATTCGTTATATTGCATTGTGAATTCGCGCTGCGGATAAACCTGATGCGCGAACAGTTCGTCCATCTCGTAGTGAAAACAGGTCCCGATGATGGGATTCGTCTGCATCCATTCATCCAGGATCAGCGTGACGATTTCAACCTCATTCTTGTTCCGGAAAACACGAGTGTTCGTGCGCTTCTCCATGATGGAGAGCGCGTCGCGCAGCACCAACTGGTAGCTTGCCAGCCCACCATCGCTATCGCCGGCACGTGCTTCGGTGACGATACCGCAGATGCTGCGCAAGCCGCCGCGATCCGTGACGATATCAATCGCCACCGGCAGCGCAATCAATTCCTTCAGCGGAATGAAGGCATCCAGCGAGACGCACATGATGCGATATTCAACGCTGCCGCAAATTGCCTCGGTACCCTGCACCACTTGCGGTAGCAGCACGTCCTCCAGCATCTGTGTCGGATGGGCCAGTCGCAGGCGCAGTGGACGGTTGTCTGTGATCAGGTCCTTGTCTTGATGGAAGAAGCTGAGCAGGGCATTGTCCACGGCGGGCTCCGTTCGTCTGATTGAAGCGAGAGCCTATGTTTGCACGCGTAAAAAATTTCGACGTTGATCTTGAGCAAACAGAGTGCGATGTGCTGGGTTACACTGGCAACCCGCAGGAATGACAACACCGGAAGGAAGCTATGAGCGCGCGACTCAATGACGTTGTTTCTGAAAGCCACCTTAAGTCTGGGCGTAACGGGGAACAGGAAGCCGCGGCGGCTTTGAATTTCTGGCAGGCGCTGGAATACCTTAACCCGCAACCCGCACCTAAACCAGACCAGAACGATTGCATATGGGCGTTCGAGCGCGACGCGGAAGAAGCCCAATTTCCTTGGCATGCGCCGATGAAGCAGAAAGTGCTGCGCGCCAAAATGAAGCCTAGTTGGCGCTTCCAGCTTTACGCAGGCATCATCAATGGCGGTGAACTGGTCGAGACTGCCCGAGCCTACCTTGGTGCCAATGAGCTTGATTTATCGGAGCGGAATGAACCCGCGTCAGCAGCCGCAGTCGTCATCGATCTCGACAAAGATGGGTACGCAACAGGCCAGGTATTCGTCAGCACCGTACCTTGGGCGATGGCCTGCCTGCGCCAAAGCGCAGGGTCGCGGGATCGGCTGAGTTTCGAAGGCTGGTTTGGCGAGCGAATGCTGGAGGAGGAACTGCAAAAATCGATCGGGGACTTGATGGTCGAACTGAGGATCGTCAAGCGCAAACCCGAACCTGGCGCAGACGAGCAACTTGAAGAGGAATACGCAGAGGAGCTAAGGCAGATCACCTCCGCTGACGTCCAGATCATTTGCGATCTTGTATTCGCCAAATGCGATTGGCGTCCAAACCTTGAGGAGCCATGGCGTATCAAGGCGCTTCCGGCATCCGACAAGGAGACCGCGACTCCGGCAACGCAGGACAATCCGCTTAACAGTTTCTACGCCGAGGACATCGAACGAGTCAGCGCGGCTCTCGATTGTGGAAACATCGGAGCGGCACTGCGCGAATACCTGCGAGGAGAAGATTCAGCACCGCGCATCGATCTGGAAGCCAGTCCGGAGGCTCTGATCGACGGCGTTCAACCAGCATTGTTGCCACCGGCCTGCTGGCCTGCCAAGCACCCGCTGGTCACGGCACAGCAATTCGCAGTCAATAAGATTTCCCGGCTGCTGGAGGATGAAGGGATATTTTCCGTGAATGGCCCTCCCGGCACAGGCAAGACAACCATGCTGAAGGACATTGTCGCGTCGATCATTACGCGCCGGGCAGACGCCATGCTGGCCTTCGATGTGCCCGAAGCCGCATTTGGCAAGCGGCTGATAATCGAGAACCACAAATACCCGGCCTATGACCTGGACGAAAGCCTCCGCGGGTTCGGCATTGTGGTTTCATCTGCAAACAATGGCGCCGTAGAGAACGTGAGCCGCGAACTTCCCGGCCTCAAGGCGATCGATCCAGGCCAGGAGATCAACTACTTTTCCATTGTTGCCGATTCTATCGCTGCACCTCCAAAAGCAAAGCAACGTCCCACTGCGCCAGCGCACTGGGGCCTTGTTTCAGCGGTCCTTGGCAGCAAAGCAAACCGCAGCCAGTTCATCGAACGGTTCTGGTTCGCCGGCATGCCGAAGAAATCAAAAAATGGCGAAGTGGAGGCCGAGCCAGATCCCATGCGCTTGCGCTCCCTGCAAGACCTGATGCGGACCGGCGAGCATGGTGCTCTGTCATGGTCCGCGGCGCGAAGCCGCTACCGCGAAGCGCGGGCACACGTTGAGCAGCTGATCCAGCGTGCCGATGCGGCTGCGACTGCGGCGCGCGTCCTGTCTGCCAGCCGGGCGCGCAAAGCACAGTTGCTTGATGCTCTTGTTGAATACGAAGCATTGATGCCTCGCCTACAGGACGAGCTGGACCAGTTCAAAGCATTGGACATCGTACAAGCGCGCGTGCTTGAACGCGCCGAGCGGGTGCATGCCGTATGGGGCAAGTTATGCTCAGCTTTCGCCCGCAGCAAAGACCTGGAGGACGATGTGCGCCGGCATGCGGCGGCCCTGCCTTCAAACGCGCTCGACCTTGCCATTGGCGAACAGGAGGCAGCCGAATTCGAGATTCGTACGCTCAAGGAAGACATCAACCAGCATGCCCAGTACCAGCCTGGTTTCCTGTCCCAATTGTTCCGTACTGAACACAGCCGGCGTTGGAACGCGCGGGTCAAGGACTTGGAGGACAGCCAGGCGAGCGCGCGTTCGCGCGAGCGGGCTGCAGCGGCTGTTGTCGCCAGGGTAAAGGTACAGCAGGTGGAACTGCGCAAGCTGCAGGAGACCGCTCTTGCTGCGTCGCAGGAAGTAGCGAATTGCCTTGCCTTGGCACAGGAGCATGGCCTCGACGAGAACATCGATCCAGCAACGCTCGAACAGCAATTGCACGCAGCCGAAGCGGGACTGGCAAAGACCGGGAAGGCCGCCAGGGCTGCGCAGGCAAGGATGAAGGAAGCCGTCAAGGAACTGGAAAATCTCCGTATGTCCATCCAGGAAGCTGAAGGACAGGAACTTGTGGCTTCGCGCATCCTTGCCGATGCTGGGATCAGCGAGAAGGACTGGCCATCCTGGAATCTGGAATCGCTACCGCGTGAGCAACGCCATAGCGTCAGTCCCTATTTCAGCCAGGAGCTATTCGATGCACGCCGAGAAGTATTCGTGGCTGCACTCGAGTTGCACAAGGCTTTCATCGCAGCTGCCTGGTCGAAGCTGTCACGTTCCTTGAGCACTTTCGTGGATGTCCTGGGCGGAACGATCCATCCGTCGCGCCTTCCCGGCGGCGTGGCTCCATTGTGGGATATCTTCTTTCTCGTTGTTCCGCTGGTCTCCAGCACGTTCGCTTCGTTCCCGCGGCTGTTCACAGGCATGGGACGTGAAGACCTGGCATGGCTGCTGATCGACGAAGCGGGGCAAGCGGCGCCGCAGCTGGCGGTGGGTGCGATCTGGCGCGCCAGGCGCGTAGTAGTAGTGGGCGATCCATTACAGCTTGAGCCTGTCGTCTCCGTTCCTGATGAACTGGTATCGCCGTTGCTGGACAGGTGCGGAGCAGAGCAGCAATGGGCACCGCCGGCGGCATCCGCCCAGGTGCTCGCGGACAAGGCGAATCACTTTGGCATGCATATGGGCGAGCCGGGAGCGGACGAAACGGTCTGGCTGGGCTCTCCCTTGCTCGTTCACCGCCGCTGTCTCGATCCAATGTTCTCGATTGCGAACGAGGTCGCGTACGATGGCAAGATGGTCTACGGTGTCGAGCCCGATAAGGGCGGTCGTGACTTTGGGCCGAGCCGCTGGATCGACATGCCGGCCAAACAGTCCGATGGACATTGGATCGAGGAGCAGGCGCAGGCGGCCCTGGCGCTGGCTCTGCAGATTACGGGTGGCATTCCCATGCACGGGAACGAATTCAAGGTCTACGTGATTACGCCATTCAGGAAGGTGGCCCAGAGAATGTACACGCTCCTCCGTGCGGAGATGAATGGCAGCGTGGACGGCATGGTCGGCACCGTGCATACGTTCCAGGGCAAGGAGGCGGAACACGTCATCTTGCTCCTTGGGGGCAACCCGCGTACACCTGGCGTCATTTCATCCTTCGCGGGGGCAAAGCCCAACCTGGTCAATGTCGCGGTAACGCGTGCCAAGCGCAGGCTATACGTCATTGGCGACAGGCGCTATTGGACCGGGCCGCACGATATGCGCCAGATTTTCTCGCGCATGTCAGAGCGCCTTCCTTGAGTATGTCCTTACAAAGTCGACGGCGGAGGTGGGCGTATAATGCGCATTACACACCCCCACCCTTAATGCGCACTGGAATCTTATGAAACCGGCACTTTCCATACCTAAGCTGCCAAGCAAAAAGGCGACCAACATTACCTTGTCCATGGACGTGTATCAGGCAGCCAAGAGCCTGGGCATCAATATCTCGCAGGTTTGTGAGCAACGCTTGCGTGAAGAGATCCAGGCGCGAAGGGAACAGCAATGGAATGAGGAACATGCCAGCTTTCTCGATGCTTATAACAAGCGGTTAGTCGAGGAAGGAGTTGCCCTACAGGAATGGCGAGCGTTCTGATGGCACGCTTCGACATTTACGTCAATCCGGGGCGGAACCACCGCAATATTCCATACCTGGTCGACGTGCAAAGCAATGTCATCAGTGGGCTGGCAACAAGGATTGTGGTGCCGCTACGCCCTCTGGCGGCATTTTCCTCGGTTGCTTTGCCACCGGACCTGTTTCCCATCATTCCGATTGATGGCGAAGACTACGTTCTGGACACGCCTCAACTCGGCGCCATCCCGCTGGCAGAGCTGAAGACCAGGGTTGCTTCGGCACGTGAGAGCCAGTTTGTTATCCAGACAGCGTTGGATCGGGCCTTCGGCGCCTATTGAAGTCATGACGAAACCGGATAAAGCGCTAGCGGCCTACCGCCAAATGCGCCAGCAGCCTCTGTGGCGACTCCTGGCGGCCGCCAATGAGCTTGTCCTGGGGCAGGCGCTGGAGAAGTTCGTGATCCTTCGGAGCAATGACCAGGGCCAAGCCAAGACCGTCCAATACCGCCAGAAGTTTGTCGGTGCGAATACCTCCGGCGCCGTTCTCGAGACGCGAGAGCAGGTCTACCGAGACGCAGATCAGCGCCGCCGCATCGTCAATACGCAGCCCTTGCTGCTTGCGATGCGCTCGCACTTGCCGGCCAACGTCGGCCAACTCGCGAATAGTTTGCACGGCAGGCAGCGCCGTTGAAATAGCTTGGCTCATATTTCGGAATTTCAGAAAAATCGGCGGTGACGACCAGTATATCCTACGAATTTCTGAAATTCCGAAACTTCTGACTTCGCACTTGCTACTGTGGCGTTTTGACCAAGATCATCGGTAAAAATAAAAACACTGTTATTCTCCAAGTTCGTCGTTTTTCAAACAGCAGCGGCAAAGGGGACGGTCATGACGAAATCTTTTCGGTTCGTGCGCCTGGTTTCTCTGTTGGGCGCAAGCGTGGTTTGTAGCACGGCATTTGCAGATCCTTTCCTCATCGGGCGCGGCATGTCCGATATCACGGGCGAGGCGGCGGAAGTGGGCATGATGGGCTATGGCTCGACCTCGCAGGTGACGGCCGGCATCCAAATGCGGCAGCGGGCGCGGGCTTTCATCGTGGTGGACCAGGCCAGCGGCAAGCGCATGGTCTTCGTGAATAATGACCTGGGCATGGTGTTCCAGGGCGTGCACCAAGCGGTACTGCGACAATTGCAGGCGCGGTATGGCAGCCTGTATTCGGCGGAGAATGTGATCCTGTCCGCTACGCATACACACGGCGGGCCGGGCGGCTTCTCGCACTACGCGCTGTACAACTTCACTACCTACGGCTTCAACCCGCGCACCTTCGATGCGATTGTCAGCGGCATTGTGGCGGCGATCGACAAGGCGCATCGCGACCTGAAGCCGGGCAGCATCGCAATCGGCAAGGGCGAGCTAACAGATGCGAGCAATAACCGTTCGAACCCGGCCTACCTGCGCAATCCGCAGGCGGAGCGTGACCGCTGGGGGCGCAATATCGATCCGGAGATGACGGTGTTGCGCTTCAAGCAGGGCAGCAACGATGTGGGCGCGATCAGCTGGTTCGCCACGCATGGCGTGTCGATGACGCCGCTGAACCGCTTGATCACGCCGGATAACAAGGGCTATGCGGAGTGGCGCTGGGAGCATGACCTGAAGGGCGTGCGCTATAACTCGGATGGCGACTTTGTCGCGGCCTTTGCGCAGTCGAATGCGGGCGACATGACGCCGAACCTGAACCTGGACGGAACCGGTCCCACAGCCAATGAGCTGGATAACACGCGCATCATCGGCGAGCGGCAGCTGCAGAAGGCGCTGGCCATCTATAACGGCGCGCTGGAACCGCTGGCGGGGCCGGTGGATTACCGGCAGCGCTATATCGACTTTTCCCGCGTGACGGTGGAGGCGCGCTTTGCGGATGGCGTGGCGCGCAGCACTTGTCCGGCGGCCATCGGCAGCTCCTTCGCGGCGGGCACGGAGGATGGGCGCGGGCTGGATGGCTTCAATGAAGGCGACCTGGCAGGCAATCCGTTCTTCCAGGCGCTGGGCGGTATCATCGCGCCGGCGCCGCAGTGGGTGCGCGATTGCCAGGGCGTGAAGCCGGTTCTGCTGTCGACGGGTACGCAGACGCCCTTCCCCTGGTCGCCGGAGGTGCTGCCGGTTTCCATCGTGCGCATCGGGCAGCTGGCGATCATTGCGGCGCCGGCGGAGTTCACCATCATGTCCGGGCGGCGGGTGCGCGAGACCGTCAAGGCGGCGTTGGGGGATAGCGTGAAGCACGTGGTCTTTGCGGGGTATTCGAATGCCTATTCGGGCTATGTAACCACGCCGGAGGAGTACGATGCGCAGCATTACGAGGGCGCTTCCACGCACTTTGGCAAGTGGACGCTCGGGGCTTACCAGCAAAGCTTCCATGAGCTGGCGACGGCAATGCGGCAAGGAACTGCAGCTGGCGGCAGTGCATCGGTGCGGGATTTGAGCGGCAACCAGATGTCGTTCCAGACCGGGGTGGTGCTGGATAACACGCCAATATTCAAGAGCTTTGGCGACGTGGTTCAGCAGGCGAATGCAAGCTATTCACGCGGCCAGCGCGTTGACGTTTCTTTCTGGACGGGGCATCCCAAGAACAACCTGCGCCTGAACGGCACCTTCCTGGAAGTCCAGCGCTGGGATGGTGCTGCATGGCGTACCGTGGCGGTGGATGGCGACTGGAACACAACCTATCGCTGGGTGAGGATCGATCCGGTGTGGGGCACTTCGCAGGCCGTCATCGGATGGACCATTCCAGCAGATGCGGCGACCGGGCAGTATCGCATCCGGCATTACGGGGACTACAAGAACGGCTGGAATGGCGCCATCTACGGCTTGACGGGAACCAGCCGAACATTCCAGGTCAACTAAGCGTTGATCGTCATCAAAGTCCGGACCCGCCAGCCCTGCCTACAATCGTGTTCACCCACGATTTAGGGAGCCAACGATGGAATTCCGGGTCTTTGATGACAAGTCAGGCGCGTTCGTCTTTACCGCGCCGGGTTCACAGGAAACGTCCGACAAGTTCGATCAACTTGTCGAGGCTTTCGAGGATGGGCTGATAAAGCAAAGGCGCATGGCGGCCATCTGCGAGAACATGATTCGGGATTCGCGCCCGCTGCTACGCCCTTACCACATCCTCGCTACGATCCACTTCTCGAAAGGAAAGCGTGCAAGTGCGCTGGAAACAGCCATGCGCGGGCTCGCAGCCGTTCATCACATGATCCCGGACGATTTTGCCGGGCCGTTCCCCTGGCACCACGATGGGAATCGTCCTTACCTGGCGCTGCTGAAAACCATCCTGCTTTGCTTTATCTCCGACAAGAAGTACGACAAGGCCGCCGACTGGTGCAAGCTGGTACAGCGTGCCGACCCTGACGATAGTTGCGGCACACGTTTTATTATCGGCCACATCTTGTTGCGGGCGGGCGAGCATGAGCAGGCGCACATCTGGTTTGCCGAGCATGGGGCGGAGTACTCGCCCTACTTTTACGAACTGGGCCAGAGCCTTTTTCAGCAGGATAAGCTGATCGAGGCTGCCACTGCATTCCGGCGTGGGATAGCGATCAATCCCTATATCGCCGAGATGATCTTTTATGGCCACCAGCCAAACCCTTATCCGGTCATGCATTTCTGGGCCAACGAAAAGCCGCCGCTGGCCAAGCTGTACCTGGGTTCATACGGCACAATGTGGGAAGATGCAGTGGAGGCGCAACGCTTTCTTTACTGGCTCTTTAACCAGTCGCATGTACTGGCGGAACGTGCCAGGATGATGGCCTGCAGGGAGCAGCGATCCATTGACCTGAGGCTGCCGCAACCCGATGCGCAAGTTGAACATTACCGGGAGCTGGTTGCCGCCATTGACGACAAGGTTTCCAGCGAAATTGTGCAGCGCAGGCCTAACGGCGACGGCTTCATGGAGTGGCCGTGGCAAGTCTATAGTGACTCATAAAAGCGGGAGCGTTCCGGAACGGGGCACGGAAAGGTACAGAATCCGGCCTTGGTCGTTGGCGATACGGAGCTGGGCGAAGCGATTCTCGCGCAGCTTGTCGGCCAGCGCCATGGTCAGGATTTCGCCGAACATGTGGATGCTGTGGCCACGCAGGCCATCCTCATCGACCAGCAGGGTGAACTCTGTTCCGTGCATGTGGAGCCGTCCCCTCGGGTGCTGCAGCCAGGCGGTGGCGGGCTTGGCGACCAGGCTTTTCATGCTTTCGATGTAGGGGCAGCCGTGGAGCTGCAGCAGTTGGCGCAGGGCTGGCAGGGTTATCTCCTGTGTGTAGAGGCTTTCACACAGGTCGCCAGGGATTGAACGGCGGCGGGCACATGCCGGGCCGTGCATGAAACGAATCGGGAAACCGCCGGCGCTGGCTTCCGTTGTCAGCCTGGCGCCGGGCTGCGGCAGTTCATCGTTCGTGCAGGTGAGCTGCACTGAGATCGTTCCTGCTTCCAGCCTGGCCGGGCGCTGCTCGCGGTCCACGAAGTCCAGCGCAAAGCCTTCCTGCTCGTCCAGTTGCCAGTAAGGGCCAACCTCCGTGTGTGCATTTCCGTGGAAAGGCGGCAGCACGCGGTCGCCGTTGCGGCTCATGAGCGAAACTTTTTCTATGCTGTAGATACTGCATCCGGGCTGGGTCGGCGCGACGGGGTAGGATTCGCTTCGGCCATCCAAGCGGATCGGAGCGGCGGCTTGGGAGAAGAGGTTGAGGACCGGTGCGCATGAGAGGCGGAAGTTCGCCGCGCTGGCCTGGCGCAATACCGGATCGCATGGGGGCAGCACTATGTACAGCGTGAGGCGCTTGCAGTTGGCCGGGCAGTGTGCGGCGATGGCCTGCAAGTCGAGGTCGATGAAGTCGAATTTTTGCGGCAGGTGGAACAATTCCATCAAAAGCCGAGGGCTTTGTTGGCCGGCTCGCAGCGGCAGCAGGGCTTCCTGGACGGCGGTACCGGCTGAAGCGAATGGCGATGCCGGGATCAGGCGCCAGATGCCGCCGGCTTCAAGGCAAACACACAGGCCATGCATCAGGATGGCATCGAGAAGGCCGGCGCGCAGCCGCGCTTCGCCGTCTATCCAGACGCGCAGCATGGGCATGGGTGGCTGGTCGAATACGGCGCTGTTGGCTGTGGCTTCCAGGCTGATGCCGAGGGCGGACGTGGCTTCGCCCGGGATGCGCAGCGTTGGAGGCAGGTCGAGGGTTGGCTGGAACCTGGCCTTGGCGACAGTGATGGGGGCGATGCAAACATCGCAGGCGGTGGCGAATTTGCTGGCGCCAGCACGCAGGATCGTTCCACGTGGCAGGCGGCTGGCCGTGCCGATTTCGTTGGGCCGCGCGGCCGAGGTGTCTACCTGGATAATGCCGCAGGCGGGAACTGCACGCAGGTAATGCGGCTGCAGCGTTTGCAGCAGGGCCCTGTGGAAGTCGCTGCGGCCATTCTCGATCGATTGCTGCATGCTGGCGTTGAGTAGCGCGACCGACTGCAGCAGGCGTTCCACTTCGGGATCGGTGGAGACATCCGCCTCCAGTTCAAGCGCGGCAGCGGTTTGCGGATGCGTGTCGGCATACTGCCTGGCAGCCTGGCGCAGGCGGCCAAGTTCTTGCTCGTAATGGTGCAGGAGGTCCATGGTCAGCTCCCGCTACGCAGGCTGACGGCGATCTTCACGCCTGTTTCGCGTTCGAAGCGGCCCAGGCGGAAAATCCACAAATAGGCGTGCACCACTGCGCGCGAGAATGCATGCATGGCCATGGGGGTGGTGACGATGGCGCAGATGACGAGGCTGCCGCCGGCGCGGTCGTAGTCAATGCTGGCCGAGAGGATCGGTGCGCCGGCGGCGACGGCGGCGACCATGGACCAGCCGTCGATGCGGCTTGGCTCGGTGGCATTGCGGCCTACGTGGCTGAGCAAGCCGCTTAGGGTACTGGCAGTAATGGTGCCGCCTTTCGCTTGCTCTGCCAGGCATGTTTCAAAACGGTGGCCTGTATGCTTGTCGGTGGCGGTACTCCAGGAGCGCACCAACGCCAAGACAACTGCACACACGGACATGATTGCGACAACCGTGAGCAAGGCATCCATCGGCATAGCATATGCCGCCAGCACGATCACGGGTGCGGCAAGCATGCATAAGGGGACAATGTAGATGAAGACCAGCGTGATGATGGCGATGTCCTTCAGGCGCTCCGGATTGCCGTGCCGCGCAAGGCGCCACATGTAGAACACGCCGCCCAGGTGCGCCACGGTCAGGCAGAGTTGCAGGCGCATGCCAAGCGGGTTCACGCTGATGGGCATTGCAAACAGCGACAGCAGCAGGAGCGAGGTGCCCCAGACCAGGGCGGAGAAGTGCCAGAGATTGGGGCGGTGCTGCGCGGCGGATTGTGGCTTGGGCATGAGGTCACCATTCGTCAGGGGCTAGGCCTGACAATGGTGGCACTCAAGGGTTCGGCAGCGTTTGAGGTGGAGCAAAGATGCAGCGGGCTGCGATCAGGAAAGCATGTCGCTCCAGATGTTTTGCGCCCAGCTGTTGGCGTAATGGGCTTCGAGCTCGCTGGGGCCGGGACTGACTCCGCCGCTGCCGGGGACGACCAGCAGCGTTTTCTTTTCGGCGTTGTAGGCGTGCACGCTGGCGACGTGGATCACATCCTTGTCGCTTACATAGCTGTAGCAGGTATTGGTCAGCAGCGGCGACTGCTCGGGCACACGGCCGCTTAGCAGGTCGACGACAGCGGCGGCGCAGACCTTGGCGTGCTGGTTGGCCATGTGGCCGGACTTGGGCATCAGCGGCGAAACCTGGATGGCGTCGCCGATCACGTGGATGTTCTTGGCCTGCGTGGATTCGAAGGTGGCGAAATCGACTTCGCACCAGCGCTTGTTCATATTGGCCAGCCCGGTCTGCGCGGCGATCGCGCCGGCGCGGTGCGGTGGCACGACGTTCAGCACGTCGGCCTTTACCTTGTCGCCCAGTTCGGAGATGGCGGTGCGGGCGGCGACGTCCACGTCCACGGTCTGGAAGCTTGGGCGGTACTCGATGATGCCGGCGTAGCGCTCCTTCCATACCTTCTTGAACAGCGGGCCTTTGCTGACCACATCTTCGTTGGCGTCCAGCAGCAGGACCTTGGATTTCGGCTTGTGCTGGCTGAAGTAGTGGGCTACCTGGCATACACGTTCGTATGGGCCGGGCGGACAACGGTACGGCGCTGGCGGCACGGTCATCACGAACACGCCGCCGTCGTGCATGGCTTCGAGCTCGGCGCGCAGGGCTGTCGTTTGCGGGCCGGCTTTCCAGGCGTGCAGGATCTTGTCCTGTGCGCCTTCCACGCTCATGCCGGGCAGTTCGCTCCACAGGAATTCAATGCCGGGGCTGAGGATCAGGCGGTCGTAGCTGAGCACTTCGCCGCTTAGCAGCTTGACGGTGCGCTTCTCGGGGTCGATGCTGGAGGCGCTGTCGTGCAGGATCTTCACGCCGTGCTTGCGCTGCAGGTCGTCGTAGCTGCGGGTCAGGTCTTGCAGCTTGCGCGAGCCGCCCAGCACGAGGTTGGAGAGCGGGCAGCTGACAAAGCTCGCGTTCGGCTCGATCAGCGTAACGTCGATGCTGCCCTGGCTCCACATGCGTACATGCTTGGCGGCCGTGGCGCCGCCGTAGCCGCCGCCGACCACCACCACATGGGGTTTGGCCTGGCCGCCCATGCTGGCGCAGCCTGTCGTGGCGGCGAGGATTGCTGCGGCTTGCACAAAAGTTCGACGGTCCATGGTGCCTCCTCAATCAGGTTTGCATTGCGTCTTCCACGTAACTGATGCGGTCGCGCCCTTCGCGCTTGGAGCGGTACAGGGCTTCGTCCGCAAGGTGCAGCAACTCTGTAGCTGTCGCCTGCTGTTGCGGCGTGAAGGCCACCACGCCAAAGCTGGCCGTCACCGGCAGGCCTGCCTCGCCGCCGATGTCCACCGGCTCGCTGCGGATGGCCCGGTGCAGGGCTTCGATGCGCGCCGCGCCGGCCGGCAGCGTCAGGCCTGGCAGCAACACGATGAATTCTTCGCCGCCGTAGCGGCCTACGGAGTCGTAGGAGCGCGTCGCAGCGACCAGGCGGCGGGAAGTCTCCACCAGCACGGCGTCGCCGGCCAGGTGGCCGTGCGTGTCGTTGACGCGCTTGAAGAAGTCCAGGTCAAGCAGGACCAGCACGAAGCTTTCCCCCGTGCGCTGGCATTTGCCGATTTCGCGCTCAAGGATCTCCATCATCGCGCCGCGGTTCCAAGTGCGTGTGAGGGCATCTTTCAAGGCGCGCACGCGCAGCGCTTCCTGCGCCTCTTCCAGCTCGCGCGTTCGCTCCTGCACCATGGCTTCCAGCTCTGCCTCGTGGCGCTTGTGGACCAGCAGGCGCATGCGGTGGAACAGCAGGAAGGCGAATATCACTGCGGCGCCGCACAGGGCGTAAAAAGGATAGCTGCGCCACCACGGCGGGGCGATGGAGAATGCCAGCTCAATGGGCTTCGGTTGCACGGCGCCTTCCACGTCCACGGCCATGGCCTGGAAGCGGTAGTCGCCGGCGGGCAGCGCTGCGTAGCGCATTTCGGGCAGCACCGATTCATTCCATTGGTCTTCCATTCCGGCCAGGCGATAGCGGTAGCGCAGTCCTTGCCGGCCTTCGAATTGCAGGCTGGCGAGGCGGAATACCACCGGGTCCTGCGCCCATGGCAGTCGCCCGGCATTCGCAGCCAGCGGCCGGCCGCCGCGCAGGGCTTCTTCAATCACGGCTTCCGGCGTGCTTACCTCGAACAGCGTTTCGGGGCGCAGCACGTGGGACAGGCCGTTGCTGGTGACGATCCACATCGAGCCGTCCTTGTCTTCGTAGAAGCCCACGCCATTCAAGTCGTTCCAGGCCAGGCCGTGGGTCTCGTTCAGCATGCGCCAGCGGCTTCCGTTCCAGACCGCGAAGCCGGCGTCAGTGGCAATCCAGAGCCAGCCGCGGCTGCCTTCGAACATGGCGTACATCGTGCGGTCTTTCAGCACCGGGGCTTCGAAGCGCGTCGCCTTTGCTTCACCCTGCACTTTCAGGTTCCACAGTGCTCCGCCGGTGCTCGCCCACAGTGTGCCGTTGCGTGAGCACGCGATGCCGTCGAAGGTGCCATCTCCCAGCGCGGAGCGGAACTCCAGCACTTTCCACGCATTGCCGTCGTAGTGCAGGATGTCGGACTGGCTGGGCAGCCAGATGCCGCCTTGCGCATCCATGCAGCCGGGACCAACCGGGTTTTCGGGGTGGCGGTTGGCGGTGGAAGGCATCTTTACCACCTGCGGTTGCGCGCCGGCCGGCGCGTTTTCGGGCAGCGTATAGACGCCTTTCCAGGTGGTGAGCCATAGCTGGCCTTTGCGGTCGGCCAGCACCTGCGAAATGAAGGGCAGCTTGGCCACCAGTTCGGTCTTTTGCGTAGCCGGCAGGTAGCGCATCAGCGTGCCGGAATAGCTTCCGGCCCATAGCCTGCCGCTGCTGTCCGTCTCAATGGTGGACCATTGCTGGTCGGCCAGGGCCGGCGGAGTCGGCGGCGTGGTGAACCTGTTCGCGCCCGGCTCCATCACGGCGTGGCCGGAACGGGTGCCGACGTGCAGCCGGCCTTCGCGGTCGCGCTTGACGGAGATGATCACGTCATCCGGCAGCCCTTGCTGTGTGGTCCAGGTTTCCCAGTTGCCGTAGCCGCGCCAGTGCAGCAGGCCGCGGCCGCGCGTTGCCAGCCAGGTGCCGCGTCCCCGATCACGCAGGATGTCGGTGACGCCGCCGGCGGCATCGAGGCCGTTTTCCTTGCCGTAGAACTCCCAGCGGCCCTGGCGCCAGCGCAGCAGGCCGTTGTCGGCGTTGGTCAGCACGTTGCCGCTGTCGTCGATGTGCAGCTCGCTGCGCAGCATGTGCTTGCGCATCAGGTCTTGCGATGGGGTGCGCTCCTCGAAGCGCGTGGCGCCCTGCGGCAGCGTGAAGATGCGCTTTTCGCTGCGGATCCAGAGGTTGCCGGCCTTGTCGCTTGCGAAGCTGGTCCATTGGTCGTGCGGCAGGCCTTCCTGCTCGCCGAACACGCGGATGTCCTTTCCGCTGGCCTGGCAGAGCGATGCCTTGCATGCCATCCACAGCGTGCCTTTTTCGTCGACGTGGATGCTGCGAATCGATTTCAGTTCGGCGTGCGCCTGCAGCGTGGCGGCGTCGAAGTACTGGCGGACATTGGTGCGGTCGCCCTGCGCGGACAGCGCAAACAGGTCGCCCTCGCTTGCCAGCAGCGTTTCGCCGGCCGGGCTTTCGGCCATTGGCTGGAGCGGCCATACGGGCAGCTTCTTGCCCTCCCATAGCACAGGGACCAGGCGGCCCTGCTGCAGGCGGTACAGGCTCGCGTGATTGCCGATCCATAGCGCGCCGGACTTGCTGCTGTGTAGCGCGGTGACGAAAGTGTCGTCCATTCCCTGTGTGCTGCCATAACGGCGGAATTCGGCGCCGTTGTAGCGGAACAGGCCATTCTCGGTGCCTACCCACAGGTAGCCGCTGGAATCCTGGGCCAAGGCCGTGAGCGACAGGTTGCCAAGGCCTTCGCTTTGTCCGAAGTGCTGCAGGGAGATGTGCTGGGCGTTGGCGCCCCAAGTGGTCAACACCAATGCCGCAGCCAACAGGCTATGAGCCAGTTTGAATCGCATTTTTATTTTTTCTGGGCGGCGAAGTACGCTGCCAATATTTCCAATTGTTCGTCAGTGTACCCTTTGGCGAGCTGGGTCATGATGGTTGCAGGGCGTTTACCGGCCTTGAAGTCTTTCAGGGACTGCAGGAGCTGGTCTTTCGGCTGGCCGGCGAGGGGTGGCAGCGCGTTGCCTTGCGTGGCGCCGTTGGTGCCGTGGCAGCCGGTGCAACTGGCTGCGAGGCGGGCGCCTTGCGGGATGGCTTCTGCGGCGGCAGCGGGGAGCGTGGCGGACAGCGCGAGCGCCAGTGCGGCGATGGTCTTCATGGGCGGACTCCAGGGGTTTCCAGGGGCATGCCCTGGGCGCGCAGGGCCAGGTAGGCTTCGAGGTCTACCAGGTCTGGGGCGCCGTAGGGCGGGACTTCGGCTCGCACGCCGCTCATGCAGTTGCGCAGGCGGCGCTGCAGGCTTCCTACGCCTTGCCATTCAAGGCGGTAGATGGGATAGGCGTTGGCGTGGCCTTGCGGGATGGGGGCGCCGGCCAGGCGCTTGCCGGCGTTGTTGTCGTGGCATTGGGCGCAGCTCAGGTTTAGCTGGCCGATGCGGGTGGTGAAGAGTTTCTGGCCTCGTTCGGCGGCTTGTTTTGTTTCTTTGTCGGTTGCTGGCGTTACCGGCATTCCGCGGCTTTGCAGGGCGATGTAGGCTTCCAGGGCTAGCAGGTCTGCTGACTCGGGCTTCAGCGAGGACGCTTTCAGGGCGCCGGTGCGGCATTGGTTGACCTGGTCGGCCAGCGTGATCACCTTGCCGGCGGATTGGCTGAAGCGGGGGAATTTTGTGGCGGCGCCGCGCATGCTGGTTTTGGCGTCGGTGTGGCAGCTGGCGCAGGATTTGCCGTTGCCGCCCATGGGGGCGGTGCGCCAGAGGACTTCGCCGTTGGCGACCCAGAGCATGGCGGGGTTTTGGGTGTCGTCGGATTGCAGGGCTTGCGTGGCGGGGGACATGTAGTCGCGGCCGGATTTGCGGTCTGAAACCGGTAAACCTGGGTCAGACCCGGAGGGTCTGACCCAGTCTGCGGCCAGGGTGGTGGTGCTTATCAGGGCTAGCAGGAGGGCGAACTTTGGCTTCATGGTTGCACCTGCAGCTGCTTTGTTTCGGTTTGGGTGAAGGCGTGGTCGCCGGTCCAGGTGAATTCGAGGGGGCCGCTGGTTGTCGCTCTTACGAAGAAGGCGATGTATGGGTTGGCGCTCATGGCGGGGTGCAAGTCGGCGCTGATGACCTGCTGGCCGTTGTAGCGGCATTCGAACTTGCGGATGATGTCGCGCGGGAGGGGCTTGCCGTCGGGGCCGGGGCGGAAGCCGGTTTCCATCGTGTGGGCGATCAGGGCGCGCACTTCGATGATTTCGCCGGGCTTCGCTGTCGCGGGCATGTGGATCAGGGCGCTGGCCATGTCAGATGGGCTCCCCTTCTACGCAGGCGGCCAGGGCGACGATCACGTCGACTGTCTGCTGCCACCATTGGCCGTCGCTGGTGCGGGCCAGGGCGGTGAGCGTCTGGCTGGTGGCGAGGCGGATGCGGGTGCTGATTTCGGGCTTGCCGGCCAGGGGCGTCAGCTTGAACCGCACGACGTCGGGCAAGGGGTTCTTTTCGTTGAAGATGGCGATGTCGGTGACGTGGGCTTGCTCGGTCATCGGGCTGTCGACCCGTACTGTGATGGGGACTGCGTTGCCGTTGTCGATCAGCTGGGCGATGTCGATCTGGACGCGGCCGCGCTGGATGCTGGCGTTGCCGGTGTAGGCGGCGATGGCGGCTGTCATCTCGGCGGGCGTGGCGGACGCGGGGCGGACTAGCGCCAGTAACGGCAACGCGGCTAGGAGTTGGCGGCGGGTGGTCATTTCGCTTCTGCGGCCTTGAGCGTGGCGAGGTAGGCGACGACGTCTTCGATTTGCTGCGCGGTGAAGATTGGTTTGTCTCGGTAGGCGGGGGCCACGCGGGTCAAGCCTGCGGTTTTGGCGTACGAGGGCATGATGGTGCTGGGGTTGATGGCGCTGCTGTCTGCGATTCGCTGGCGGAGCTCGGACCTGGTGTAGCGGTCGCCGACGCCTGCGAGGTCGGGGGCCAGGTTGCCTTGGAAGCGCTCTTCGGGGATGGGGGCGCTGTGGCAGAGGAGGCAGAGGCCTACCTGGCGGTTGGCGACGATGGCGCGGCCGGCTTCGGCGTTGCCTTCCTGGGCTTGGGCGGCGTTTAGCGTTAGCAGGGCTGCAAGCAAAAACCGGTAAATCTGGGTCAGACCCAAGGGTCTGACCCTGTCTGCTCCGCGGTCGGCGGATGGGGGCATGCTCAGGCTTTCTTCAGGCTGTGGTTCTTCAGGGGGAGGTCGCGGATGCGCTTGCCTGTGGCGGCGAAGATGGCGTTCAGCACTGCGGGGGCGGCGACGGCGATTGTCGGTTCACCTACCCCTCCCCAGAAGCCGCCGCTTGGCATGACGACCGTTTCGACTTTCGGCATTTCATCCATCTTCAGCACGTTGTAGGTGTCGAAGTTGGTTTGCTCTGCCGCGCCATCCTTGATCGTGATTTCGCCGTACAGGGCGGCACTCAGGCCGTAGACGAAACTGCCTTCTACCTGCGCTTCGATTTGCTGCGGGTTCACCGCGTGGCCGGGGTCGGTGGCGGCGACGATGCGGTGGATCTTCAGCTTGCCCTCTTTGCTGACCGAGACCTCGGCCACGGCGGCGACGTAGCTGCCGAAGCCCATTGTCTGGGCAATGCCGCGGTAGATGCCTTTCTTCGGCGGCTTGGACCAGCCGGCTTTCTCGGCTACCGCGTTCAGGACTGCCAGGTGTTTCGGGCTGTCCTTCATCAGCTTGCGGCGCAGGGCCAGCGGGTCCTGCTTCGTGGCGTGCGCGATTTCGTCAAGGAAGCATTCGACGTAGATCGCGTTCTGGTTCAGGTTCACGCCACGCCAGAAGCCCGGCGGCACGGCGGGGTTGCGCATGGCGTGGTCGATCAGCAGGTTCGGGATGGTGTAGCCGAACGAGGCTTCCGGGCCGGGTGGGTTCAGGCCCTGGAAGACCGCCGGGTCCTTGCCGTCCTTGACGTTCTGCGGGAACAGCGCGGCCAGGATCGATTGGCCGGCGATGCGCATGTGCAGCGAGGTTACCTCGCCTTTTGCATCCAGGCCTGCGGTCAGCTTGCATTGCGTGACCGGGTGGTAGCGGCCGTGCTGCATGTCTTCTTCGCGGGTCCAGATCAATTTGATTGGCGTACCCGGCATTTCTTTTGCGATCTTCACGACCTGGGTCACCCAGTCATGCGTGGCGCCGCGCCGGCCGAAGCCGCCGCCCAAGTGCAGCTTGGTCACGTCGCATTTGGACTGCGGCAGGCCGGCTGCTTCACTGGTCGCCGCCAGGGCGGCTTCGCCGTTCTGCGTCGGGGTCCAGACGTCGCAGCGCTCCGGCGTCCACACAGCGGTGGCGTTCATCACCTCCATGGTGGCGTGGTTCTGGTGCGGGTAGCTGTAGACGGCTTCGATCTTGCGGTGGGCGCTGGCCAGGGCGGCCTTGGCGTCGCCATTGCTGTTGCCGACGGCGGCATCGGGCGCGTCCAGGCCGGCCTTGATCCAGGCGGCGGTGTCCTTGCTGTTCATGCCGGCGTTGGGGCCTTTGTCCCATTCGATCGGCAGGGCGTCGAGCGCGCTGCGGGCGCGCCACCAGGTGTCGGCCACCACGGCGACCGCGCTGTCGCCTACCTGCATTACTTTTTTCACGCCGGGCTTGCTGGCGATGGCGGCCGCGTCGAAGCTCTTTACCTTGCCGCCGAAGACCGGGCAGTCCTTGATAGCGGCGTTCAGCATGCCCGGCAGCTTGAAGTCCATGCCGTAGATTTGCTTGCCGGCGGTCTTGTCGACCGTGTCCAGGCGCGCCAGGCGCTTGCCGGCCAGCTTCCAGTCCTTCGGATCCTTCAGCTTGATGTCGGCGGCGGCGGGCGCCTTCAGCTTGCCTGCGGCGTCGGCAACCTTGCCGTAGGTGAGCGTACGGCCGGACGGTGTGTGGGTGATCACGCTTTTCGCGGCTGTGCATTCGGCGGGAGGCACGCCCCACTGGGCGGCGGCCGCCTGCACCAGCATCATGCGGGCTGCGGCGCCGCCCTTGCGGACGTATTCGTGCGATTCGCGCACGCCGCGGCTGCCGCCGGTGGAGAAGCTGCCCCAGACGCGGTTGCGCGCCAGCTGGCGGCCGGGCGACGGGTATTCGGTGGTGACCTTGCTCCAGTCGCCATCCAGTTCTTCCACCACCAGTTGCGCCAGGCCGGTAAGCGTGCCCTGGCCCATTTCGGAACGGGCGATACGCACCACAATGGTGTCGTCAGGCTTGACCACGACCCAGGCATTGATTTCCGGCGCATCGGGTACAGCGGCGGCCTGCGCCGGCTGCGCTTCCGCGAACGGGATATGGAAGCCGAACATCAGGCCTGCGGTGGCGCCCAGCGAGCGGCCGATGAAGCTGCGGCGATTCATGGCGCTCATGCTTTGCTCCCTTCCACAATGTCCAGGCCTGCAGTCTTCACGTCGCCGCCCTTGGCGATTACGTGGATCGCCTTGCGCACGCGGTTATATGTGCCGCAGCGGCAGATATTGGTCATGGCCGCATCGATGTCGGCATCGGTCGGGTTCTTCTTCTGTTTCAGCAGCGCGGCGGCGGCCATGATCATGCCGGACTGGCAGAAGCCGCATTGCGGCACGTCCAGCGCGGCCCAGGCTTTCTGCACGGGGTGGTTGCCGTCCAGGCTCAGGCCTTCGATGGTGACGATCTTCTGGTCGGCCGTCACGGTGGAGACAGGACGCACGCAACTGCGCGTCGGTTCGCCGTCAATGTGCACGGTGCAGGCGCCGCATTGCGCCACGCCGCAGCCGTATTTGGTGCCGGTGAGTCCGAGCTGTTCGCGGATCACCCACAGCAGCGGGGTATCTTCTTCGGCCTCGAATTCGCGTACCTGGCCATTGACGTGCAATTTCATTTCCTGCCTCCGGGGGATAGGGTGGGATGTGAATTCGCGAATCTTACTCTCGTTTTAGCTAACTTGTGTTCGTTCGGACAATTTTGACTTAGGTCAAAGATTTTGCTGCGTCGCATCAATAGACTTTTACTTACCGAATATCAATGACCACATGAAAGAGGTAGTGAAATGAAGAAAGCGATTTTGGCAATTGTCCTGGGTGGCGTGGCTCTTGGTGCAATGGCACAGGAAACGCCTTGGCAAGTGCGCGCACGTGCCGTGCACATCAACCCGGCGGACAAGTCCGATCCGATTCTCGGCGTCGGCCCCTCCGACCTCATCACCGTCAGCAGCAAGACCATTCCGGAAGTGGATATTTCCTACTTCTTTACCCCGAATATTTCCGCCGAACTGGTGCTGACCTACCCGCAAAAGCACACCGTCTATATCGATGGCGAGTCCGCCGGCACCTTCAAGCACTTGCCGCCGACCCTGCTGGCGCAGTACCACTTCACCCCGTCCTCCCAGGTCAGCCCTTACGTTGGCGTGGGCGTGAACTGGACCACCTTCTCCAAGAACAAGATCCTGGATGGCGCAGGCAGCCTGGAGCATGACAGCTTCGGCCTGGCCCTGCAGGCTGGCCTGGACTACAAGCTGGACAAGAACTGGTCGCTCAACGTGGACATCAAGAAAGTGCAGATCCGCAGCGACGTGCTGTTGGCAGGCACCAAAGTCAGCAAGGTCAAGGTTGACCCGGTACTGTTCGGCGTGGGCGTCGGCTACCGGTTCTGATAGCTGATATTTAATTGCTGAACAAACCGCCCTGCACTTCCGCGCGCAGCTCCTGGGCCAGCGCGCGGCGGCGCGGGTCGGTGGCGAAGTAGCCGATTTCGACTGCAACGCCTTTCGACTCAAGGTGGATCAAGTCGCCGTAGCGGGCGGGCATCTGCAGCCGCAGGAAATAGAGTTCGAGCTGCGTTACGCTCATCTTGCCGGCGGAGACCTGTTCCACCAGCAGCTTGCCGTTGGCGAGCACGATGTGCTCGTAGTCCGTGGCATGGCGGGCGAAGTAGAGGAAGGCGGCCGCCACGGCCGTCATTTCCAGCACGGTAAACAGCAGCACCTGCCACATGCCGATCATCATGAAGCCTGTGGCGACGGCAAACGAGAACAGGCACATGAACGCGTAGGCCATCCCCATCTGCTGGGGCGACAATGAGCAATTGCGCCGCAGAAGCCATTCCCTGCGTTCCCTGAGCAAGTCCCGGTTCATGGGAATATTCTAGGCACAACTTGCTGGCAAAGGCAAAATGTCCGTATTGCTTCCCGGCGCCGCTGTAGACATTTCTTCCACACGAGGCAGGGTGAAGATGAAAACGGCGCCTTCGCCGGGCTTGCTGCGGGCCGTCAGCGTGCCGCCGTGGGCTTCCGCCAGCTGGCGCGAGATGTACAGGCCCAGTCCCAGGCCGGCCGGCATGCCTTCCATTTTCCCGCGCTCGAAAGGCTCGAAGATTTTCGGCAGCACTTCTTCCGGAATGCCGACGCCCTGGTCGATCACTTCGATGCGCGCGTTCTGGCTGTCGGCATGCAGGCGCACGTCGACCGGCTTGCCGCCGCCGTAGCGCAGGGCGTTGTTGATCAGGTTGACGATCACCTGCTCCACACGGAATTCATCCCAGCATCCGGCCACCGGCTGCACGATCGACAACCGCAATTCGCTGTGCATGTCGGCAGCGTGGTGCGACAGGTCGCCGACGATGCGCTGCAGCAGCGCTTCCAGGTCGACGCGGGCGGGGCGGATCGAGAGCTTGCCGGCGCGGATGCGCGAGACGTCGAGCATGTCGTCGATCAGGCGTACCATGGCGTGGATCTGGCGCATGTCGCGCGCCACCATGCGCTCCAGCTGCTCCGGCGCGAAGTGGTCCATATTGCCGCGCTCGAGCTGCAGCTTGCGCATCTGGGCTTCCAGGTAGAGCGTATTCAAGGGCGTGCGCAGTTCGTGCGCCACCATCGACATGAACTGGTCGCGCATTTCAAGCGCGCGCTGCAGCTCCTGCTGCACGGCGTTCAGTTCGCGCACGGTGGCTTCGCGCTGGTCCACGATCTGCCGTACTTCCTGCTTCTGGCGGAACAGGTCGACGAAGACATTGACCTTGCTCTTCACCGCTTCCGGATCGAGCGGCTTGTAAAGGAAGTCCACCGCGCCCGCTTCGTAGCCCTTGAAGGCGTAATTCAGCTCCTTGCCGGCGGCGCTCACGAACACGATGGGAATGTGGCGGGTCTTGCCGGTGCCGCGCATCAGCTCCGCGAGCTCGAAGCCGTCCATGCCCGGCATCTGCACGTCCACAATGGCCAGCGCGAATTCATGTTCCAGCAACAGCGCCAGCGCTTCTTCGCCGGTGCGGGCCTGGTAAATCACGCGGTCGTCGGCGCGCACCAGGGCACTCAGCGCCCTCAGGTTCTCCGGCAGGTCGTCTACCAGCAGGACATTGGTCGGTTCCATCAGCGCATCTCCAGCATGAGCAATAGCTGCTTGATTTGTTCCAGCGGCAGTACCAGGTCGGGCGGGCGGACGCGGATCGCTTCCAGCGGCATCACGCCGACATTGGCTTCTTCCGGGTCCTGCACCACCGTCAGGCCACCCGCCCTGCCGATGGCGGCCATGCCTTGCGCCCCGTCGTCATTGGCGCCGGTGAGCAAGATGCCCGCCAGGCTGGCGCCGTAAACGTCTGCCGCTGATTCCATAGTAATGTCGATTGCGGGACGTGCAAAGTGCAATGGCGCATCGCAGCTCAGGGAAAAACTGCGTTCATTTTCCAGCAACAGGTGGTAACCGGCTGGCGCAAAATACAGGGTACCCGGAATGACGTCTTCCTTGTCGCCCGCTTCACGCACCGGCAGCTGCACCCTTTGCTGGAATACGTCCACCAGCTGGTTTTGCCGACCGCTTCTTACATGCAGCACAACGACTATCGGTAAGCGGTAGCCGCGCGGTAGCGCCGGCAGCACCTGCATCAATGCGTTAACGCCTCCGGCCGACGCGCCGATGACAACCGCCTCGAACTGGCGGCCCTGGAGGGCCATGTCTAGCGAAGGATCGGGTCGCATTATCTTTTCCTGAACAGGCGATCGCGCTTGGCGAGTACTTCGAATTTTGGCCCGTAGGACGAGAAGTCGATGCTCTCCTTGCTCCCCAGCCCAAGGAAGCCGCGGTGGCAAAGCGACTCGTGGAACAGGCCGAGCGCCCTTTCCTGCAGCTTCTTGTTGAAGTAGATCATTACATTACGGCAGCTGATGAACTGGGTTTCGGCGAACACCGAATCGGTGGCCAGGCTATGGTCGGCGAACGTGACGTTCTCGCACAGCGCGCGGTCGAACAGGGCGGCGTTGTAGGCGGCCGTGTAGTAGTCGGAGAAGGCGCGCCTGCCTCCGGCGGCCTGGTAATTGGCCGTGTAGGTGCGCATGTTCTCCAGCGGGAACACACCTTTCCTGGCTTTTTCCAGCGATTGCGGGTTGATGTCAGTGGCGTAGATGATGCTGCGCTCGAGCAGCCCTTCTTCTTTCAGCAGGATGGCGAGCGAATACACCTCTTCGCCGGTGCTGCAGCCGGCGACCCAGATCTTCAGCGAGGGATAGGTGCCCAGCACCGGCATCACGTGCTCGCGCAAGCCGATGTAATAGGTCGGGTCGCGGAACATTTCCGTGACGGGGATGGTGAGGTATTGCAGCAGCTGGCTGAAGGCGCTGGGTTCGTGCAGCACGCGCGATTGCAGCTGCGAGACAGTGGCGCAGCCCATTTCGGCCATGGCGTGCAGCACGCGGCGCTTTTGCGAGGCGCCGGTGTAGTCGCGGAAGTCATAGCTGTAGCGCAGGAAGATGGCTTCCATCAGCATGCGCAGCTCGATTTCAACGCTGCTGATTTGCGCGCCGTCGCTCATCACACCGTGTCCAGGGCTGGCATCCACACCCGCAGCAAGGAATACAGGCGGGACAAGTCGATCGGCTTGGCCAGGTAGTCGTTGGCGCCGGCAGCCAGGCATTGTTCCTGGTCGTCCTTCATGGCCTTGGCGGTGATGGCGATCACCGGCAGGCGGACGAAGCGCGGGTCGGCGCGCAGGCGGCGCGTGGCTTCCAGGCCGTCCATGACGGGCATCATGATGTCCATCAGCACCAGGTCGATGTCGGGCACGGCATCGAGCTTGTCGAGGGCTTCGTGGCCGTTGCGGGCGATTTCCACCAGGGCCCCTTTCTGTTCAATGGCGCTGGTCAGGGCGAAGATGTTGCGCACGTCGTCGTCCACCAGCAGGATGCGGCGGCCCTCGAACACACGGTCGCGGCTGCGCACCGCTTTCAGCATGGTCTGCCGCTCGCTGGAGAGCTGTGACTCGACCTTGTGCAGGAACAGGGTGACTTCGTCCAGCAGGCGCTCGGGCGAGCGGGCGCCTTTGATGATAATGGAGCGCGAGTATTTCGACAGCTCGGCTTCTTCGGCGCGCGTCATGCTGCGTCCAGTATAGACAATCACCGGCGGGAAGCTGGCGATTTCCTGCTGCGACATCAGTTGCAGCAGTTCGCTGCCCTGCATGTCGGGCAGCTTCAGGTCCATGATCATGCAGTCGAAGATGGTGGAGCGCAACTGTTCCAGCGCCTCGGCGCCGCTGGCGACAGGAGTGATGGCAATGTCTTCGTCTTCGATCAGCTTGACCATGCTGTCGCGCTGGCGGGCGTCGTCTTCCACCAGCAGGATGTGCTTGATCTTTTGCGTGAAGCGGCGCTCCAGGCGGTCGAATATGGCCAGCAGCTGGTTGCGCTCGGCGGGCTTGCGGACGTAGCCGATGGCGCCCAGGTGCAGGGCCGCTTCGCCGCTGTCGGTGGCGCTGATCACATGCACGGGAATGTGGCGGGTTTGCGGGTTGTCCTTCAGCACCTGCAACACCGACAGGCCGGAGCGGTCGGGCAAGCGGATGTCCAGCATCACGGCTTGCGGCTGGTGCTCTTGCGCCAGTTGCAGGCCTTCTTCGGCGGTGAAGGCGACCAGGGCGCGATAGTTGGCCTCGTGCGCAAGGTCGTACAGGATGCGGGCGAAATCGGCGTCGTCTTCAATGATCAGGACTTTGCGTTCCGGCGGCGGCGCGGCGGCGCGATCGTCGTCGAAGGGGTGTTGTGCAGCGCTTGCGCCGGCCCCGCCCTCGACGGCCCTGGATTCCGGCGGAACCGCAGGCGGGGCTGCTGCCGGCGCGACCGGCGGCGGCGCTTCCTGCGGCGCGGCCACAGCCCACTGCGTCGGCAACAGCAGGGTAAAGGTGCTGCCCTGCCCTTCCACGCTGGACAACTCGACTTCGCCCCCCAGCAGGCGCGCCAGGTCGCGCGAAATCGACAATCCCAGCCCGGTACCGCCAAAACGCCGGCTTGGCGTGCCGTCGCCCTGCTGGAAGGCGTCGAAGATTGTGCCTTGCTGCTCCTGGCGCACGCCAACGCCGGTGTCGATCACCGCAAAGCGCAGCAAGCCCGCTTCGCCCGGCGACACGCGCAGGATCACCTTTCCCTTATCGGTAAACTTGACCGCGTTGGACAGCAGGTTCTTGAGGATTTGCTCGAGCCGCTGGCGGTCTGTATAAACCTTCTCCGGCAGGCCCGGCAAGAGGTCGATCACGAACTCGAGCTGCTTGTCCTGCGCCAGCGGTGCAAAGACCGCTTCCAGGCCATCGATCACCGCCTGCAGCACGACGTCCTCCGGCGCCAGTTCAAGCTTGCCCGCCTCCACCTTCGAGATGTCGAGGATGTCGTTGATCAGCGCCAGCAAATCGTTGCCGGCGTTGTAAATAGTTTGTGCAAAGCGGACCTGCTCCTCATTGAGGTTGCCCTGGGCGTTATCGGCCAGCAGCTTGGCCAGGATCAGGGAGCTGTTCAGGGGCGTGCGCAGCTCGTGCGACATATTTGCCAGGAATTGCGATTTGTATTCGCTGGCCCGTTCCAGGTCGCTTGCCCGCGCCTCCACGTCAATCCGGGCGGCTGCCAGGGCGGCATTGCGCTGGTCCAGCAGCTCCGCCTGCACGGCGAGTTTTTCGTTGCTCTGTTCCAGCTCCAGCTTTTGCGCTTCCAGGCTGGCCTGCGAGCGCTCCAGTACGCGCGATTGTTCTTCCAGCTCTTCGTTGGCAGTGCGCAGCTCTTCCTGCTGCACTTGCAGCTCTTCGTTCAGGGACTGGGTTTCCACCAGCACTTCGGCCAGGCGCTGGCGCGCGATTGTCGCCTCGATCGCCATGCCGACGTTGCCCGCCACCAGTTCGAGGAAGTCCAGCTCGCGCCGCCCCACCTCGCGCAGGAAGCCCAGCTCCACCACGCCGTTGACGCGGCCATCGCTGTGCACGGGCAGCAGCACAAGCTGTTGCGGCGCGCCGTCGCCCAGCGACGACGACACCTTGATATAGCCGGCCGGCAGCTGCGCCATGTGCACAATGCGCCTGGCGCGCGCGGCCTGGCCTACCAGGCTTTCGCCTGGCATCAGTTGCTGGCCCCTGGCTTCATCTTCATGGCTGAAGCCATAGGCCGCCGTGCGCTCCAGCGAGCCGTCCGGCTTCACCACATAGAACGACGCCACCGCCACGTCCAGGTAGCGCGCCATGAACTCCAGCAGCGTCGACGACAGCAGCGGCAGCGCCATCTGGCCGATGCCCTGTTCGGCAAGCTGGGTCTGGCCTTCGCGCAGCCATGCCTGGTGCTGCAATTGGAAAGCATGCGTGTGCTGTTCCTGCAGCGCGTCGCGGTAGACGTCCGACAATCGCACCAGGTCGCGCCGCCCCAGCCAGGCGAGCAGGCTGCTTACCGCCAGGCTGACGGCGAGGAAAATCGCCACCGTCCAGAAGCCCACCACCCGCACCGCAGCACCCCGATCGGCGCGCTGCCGCTCTTCATGCTCGATAAAGGCGCGAAATTGCTCACGCAGTTCGTCAAAAGGGATTTTCCCGGCGCCGGCGCGCACCATGCTGAGGTAGTCGCCTTGCTGGCGGCGGGCGGCAATCAACTGGTCCGCTGCACGCAGCCAGGCCTGGTGCTGGGCGCGGATATGGCGCAGGCGCTCGACCTGGGTGGTGTCGTCCTCCACCAGCTCACGCAGCGATTCGGCAGAGGTGTCGAAGCGCGGGCGCGCGGCAATATAGGGGCTGAGGAAGGCATCATCGCCCGTCAGCAAGAATCCGCGCATGCCGCTTTCCATATCGACCGCCAGCCTGCGCAATTCCTGTGCGTTGCCGATCGCGCGCTCGGTGGATTCCACCGCGCTCCAGGTGCTCATCAGGTAAGCGAACAGCACCACGAAAATGCCGGCAGCAACAAACCCGCCAAGCAGCGGGATTTTCACGTTGCGGTTCAGGATTCGGCGAAAGCCCTGGTCGTCGATGGTCGAACTTCTTTGCATGAAATGGTCGGACAGTCATCGGGAAGATTCCAGTGTACGCCTACGGCGGAGCTTGCGCGGCAATCGTGCGCGGGGGCTATAATTGCTTTCAAACCAATCACTTCCTACCGCCCATGCGCAAGATCCTGACTGTAGTGCCGCTGTTTCTGCTGGCTGGCTGCGTTAATGATTCCGCAACGTTCTATGCGGACGGCACGCGCGAACACACCTTGACAGTGCGGCGGCAGCAGGAGTTTTTCTGGAAAGAAGATGCGCAGTACACGCTGATGGCGGCGCGCCTGCCGGAATGCCAGCGGGCGATCCCATTGGGCGAGATGCCGCTGGAAGGACTGGAGTTCGAACTGTTCGCCAGCGGCGACAACGTCTGGAGCCTGCGCGCCGGGAAATATGTCTGGCAAGTGGAGACCCAGGGCTGCACCCTGGTCGCCGAAGGCGGCAGCACCACCGCCACCGGGACCAAGCTCGGGACCTATACTGCAGAGAGCAAGAAGTCGAAGATGCGCTTCGATGCGGAGGCCACGCCTGCGGCGACCGCGCCTGCCCCCGCTGCTGCATCGCCTGACACCCCGCCTGCGCAGCAATAGACCCCGGCTCAGGCGATATCCACGACCACCTTGCCGCCTCCACTGGCTGCGTGCGCCTCGTTGGCTTCCGCTAGCGTGAAGCGTCCCGCGTTCAACTGCACCGACAATTTGCCCGCATCCACCAGCCGCGCGGCCTCGCGCAGGATTGCCCCGTGCGCCGCCCTGCCTTTGCCGGACAACAGCGGCAGCAGGGTGAATACGCCGGAATAGCTGGCAGCCCGGAATGAGAGCGGCGCCAGGGAATGCGTACCCCAGCCAAGGGCGCTGACCACGTGCCCGCTGTACTCGCGAACCAGGCGGAATGATGCATCCAGCACTTCGCCGCCGATGGTGTCGTACACGATGTCGAATTCTTCGCCTTCCGCCTGCTCGAGGAAACGCGCTCCCATGGCTTCGATCGATTCCCGCTGGGCAGGGCGGCCCGTTGCCGCGACCTGTGCGCCAAAGGCCAGCGCGAGCTGCACGACCATGCGGCCAACACCGCCTGCGCCGCCTTGCACCAGGATGGACTGGCCAGGCTGGACGCGCGCCCGGTCGACCAGGCCTTCCCACGCGGTGATGAAAGCCAGCGGAATGGCCGCTGCCTCGCGCAGGCTGATGGTGCTGGGCGCATGCGCCAGCAGGTCGGCATCGACTGCGGCATATTCGGCCAGCGAGCCCTGCACCCCGCCCACGCCTCCCGTCATGCCGAAAACAGCGTCGCCCGGGGCGAAAGCGGTAACGCCGGCGCCAACCGCTTCCACCACGCCTGCCATGTCGATGCCCAGCACCGCCGGCAATGGCATGCGCGCATGGGCCGCCTTGCCTGCGGCAATCTTGAGGTCGAGCGGATTGACCGCGCTGGCATGGATGCGCACCAGCACCTGCCCTGCCGCCGGCGCCGGCTTGGCAATGTCGTCTTGGACCAGCGGCTGGCCTGCTGCTGTGAGAATCATGGCTTTCATGGCAAGAACTCCTGTTGGTTTCGATAGCTGCCAGTGTAGGCAGCAGCGGGCGAGGGAAAAACAGGGGCAGGCTGCAAACAGAATCCACCAATTGTGGATAATGGCGTGATGGACAAACTTGATGCCTTGCGCGTGTTCTGCGCAGTTGTGGAAACCGGCGGCTTCTCGCGCGCGGCGGAAAAGCTGGGCATTTCGACGTCGTCCGTCACGGCGCAAGTCAACGCGCTGGAAGCCCATTTCCAGGTCAAGCTGATGAACCGCACGACGCGCAGCATGTCGCTCACTGGCGAAGGACGGGAGTGCTACGAGCAGGCGCAGCGCCTGCTGTCGGGAATGGAAGAGCTGGAAGCGAACCTGCAGCACTCGGTGCGGGAACCGCGCGGCACCTTGCGCGTCAACATGCCGGGCCTCGTGTCACGCATTTATGTTGCGCCGGCATTGCCGCGCTTCCTCGCTCGCCACCCCGGCATCCTGCTCCAGGCCAGCGCCAGCGACCGCCTGGTGGACATGGTGGAGGAAGGGTACGACGTCGTCGTGCGCCTGGGCGAAATCGGCGATGCGCGCCTGATCGCGCGGCAACTGCTGCAAACGCACTTCATTTGCTGCGCATCGCCGGGCTTCGTCGCCCAGCATGGCGCGCCTGCGGCACCGGGCGAGCTGGCAGGCTTCGAGTGCCTGCATTTCGTGCTGCCGCGCGCCGGCCGCCTGCGCGAGTGGCAGTTCGCGGATGGCCTGGCGTTCACGCCGCCGGCTCGCGCCTCGTTCGACCATGTGGATTCCGTGGTCGAAGCATGCAAGGCCGGCGCCGGAATCGGCCAGTTCCTCTCGCTTTCGGTGGAAGAAGAACTGCGCAGCGGCGCCCTGGTGCCGCTGCTCGCCGAATACCGGGCGCCCGGCCCTGCGCTGACCGCGCTGTACCAGCAGCGGCACCAGCGCGCGGCCAAGGTGCAGGCCTTCATCGACTTCCTCGCCGAAGTTTTCGCTTAGGCTGCCTTTTCGCTGTCCAGGTGCGACAGCTGGTAGTCGTTATAGCGGCCACCGGCAGCGGCGCCTTGCGGCACGATCAGTTCCAGCGCTTCCAGGTCGGATTGCAGCAGCACCGCGCCAAGCGCGCCCAAGGCTTCCTGCAGGCGGGTACGGGTGCGGGCGCCGACCAGCGGCACAATGTCCGTGCCTTGCGCCATCACCCAGGCAATCGCCAGTTGCGCCACGCTGATGCCCTTGGCCTGCGCCACGGCACGCATGCGTTCCACCAGTTCCAGGTTGTGCTTCAGGTTCTCGCCCTGGAAGCGCGGGCTGTGCTGGCCGCGGTAATCCTGTTCGCCTTCGCGCTGCGCCGTCCAGTGACCGCTGATCAGGCCACGCGACAGCACGCCGTACGCGGTGATGCCGACACCCAGTTCGCGCGCCGTCTGCAACAGGCCATTTTCGATGCCGCGGGAGATCATCGAGTATTCGATCTGCACGTCGGTGATCGGATGCACGGCATGCGCGCGGCGCAGGGTTTCGGCGTTCACTTCGGACAGGCCGATATGCCGCACGTGGCCCTTGCGCACCTGCTCTGCGATGGCGCCGACGGTGTCCTCGATCGGCGTGGCGGGATCGAGGCGCGATGGGCGGTAGATGTCGATGTAGTCGGTGCCCAGGCGGCGCAGCGAATACGCCAGGAAATTGGCCACTGCCTGCGGACGCGAATCGTAGCCGATAAAGCCGCCGTCCGGATCGCGCAGGGCGCCGAACTTCACGCTGACCTGCACCTGCCCGCGGTCGCGGCCCTGCAGCGCTTCGCCCAGCAGCAATTCATTGTGGCCCATGCCGTAGAAATCGCCTGTGTCGAGCAGGGTGACGCCGGCATCCAGCGCGGCGTGGATGGTGGCCAGGCTTTCGGCGCGGTCGGCCGGGCCGTACAGGTCGGACATGCCCATCAGGCCGAGGCCAAGCTGGGAGGTTTGCGGGCCGGTGCTGCCAAGTTTGCGGGTTTCCATGTGTGATCTCCAGGTGGGGTTTCGATGGAGATCATTGTGCTATTATCGAATCCAACAATAAATGCATCATTTATTACATCTTTATTCGGTAATAGATAACAATGGACCAGTTGAAAGCCATGCAGGTCTTCGTGGCGGTGGCCGACAGCAAGAGCTTTACCCAGGCCGCCGAACAGCTTGACCTGCCCCGCCCCACCGTTACCAATGCCGTGCAGGCCATCGAGCAGCAGCTTGGCGTGCGGCTGCTCCAGCGCACCACGCGCAAGGTCAGCCTGACGGTTGAAGGGCAGCTTTATGTGGAACGCTGCCGTGCCCTGCTCAATGAGCTGGAAGACATCAACGCCCTGTTCCTGACCGACGGCCGCAAGCCGTCAGGGACGATCCGGGTCGACCTGCCGGAACGCATTGCGCGCCTGAGCGTGATTCCTGCGCTGCCGGATTTCTTCCAGCGCTACCCGGAGATCAAGATCCGCGTCGGCGCCAACGACCGCATGGTGGACCTGGTGGGGGAAGGGATCGATTGCGCGGTGCGCGCAGGGGTACTGCGGGATTCAACCCTGGTGGCGAAGCCGCTGGGGGCGATGGTGCAGGTGAATGTGGCTGCGCCGTCCTACCTGGCGGCGCATGGCACGCCGCAGTCGCTGGAGGACTTGCGGGAGCATTGGGCGGTGAACTACTTCTCCAGCCAGACGGGGCGCGATTTGCCCTGGGAGTATGTGGTGGATGGGGAGGTGAGGACGCTGACTGTGCGCAGCAAGGTGTCGGTGGGGAGTTCGGAGGCTTACCTGGGGGCTTGCCTGGCAGGAATCGGGTTGGCGCAGATTCCGCGGCCGGGGATTGAACACTTGCTCGCCAGCGGGGAATTGGTGGAGGTGCTGCCTGGATGGCGGCCGGCGCCGCTGCCGGTGTCGATCATTTATTCGCACAACCGGCATTTGTCGCCGCGGGTGCGGGTGTTTGTGGATTGGCTTGCGGAGGTGTTGCGGCTGGGCTGAAACAAACCGGTAAACCGGGGTACGACCCACAGGGTCGGACCCCTGGTACGCGGCTGCCGCATGTCGGGGTCTGACCCTGCGGGTCAGACCCTGGTTTACCGGTTTTCGATGCCAGCCCGCAAGGTGTCGGCCAACGCAAGCCCCGCCGGCAGCTTCGGCAACAACTTCTGCGCCTGCGTAAGATTACGCTGCCTGAACGCATCCGGCGCATTGGCAAAGTCCTGCGCCAGTCCCGCCGCAGCAGCCTCGATCCGCGCCGCATCGCCCGGCGTGGTATCGATCAGCGCCGACAGGTAAGTCACACCCCACTGAATACGCGTCGCCGGCCCGACCGCCGAACGCCACGCCTTCTCATACCAGTCCAACATGCCCGGCAAATCACCGCGGCGCTTGGCCGCCGACGCGAGGCTCAGCTTGAAGTAATACGGCGCATGCGATTCCACCAGCACCGATTGCAGCAGCGCCTCTGCCTCCGCATGCAGGCCAGCATCGTTCAGCGCACTCACAGCCGTGTTGACCAGCGTATGCCTGCCATACTTGTCATCCACCAGCGCCAGCGCCTGTTCAATACGCGTACGCACCAGCTGCGGCAAGCCTTCCGCCGCAAACCCCATGCGCGACATGCGCACCTGCAGGCGCACGGCAGTCAGGCGATCCGGCGCTGACAGCCACATATCTTCAGCCCAAACGTGCGCAGCGTTGCCCATCGCAGTTGCCAGTTCGGCGTGACGCGCCGGCGCAGCACGCACCAGCAGGTGGCCGCTATTGCCGAAGATGTCCATATTCGCGCGCGCCACGCGGGCATCGCCCAGCACTTTCAACAGGAATTCAGGCGACGAAGCATCCACCACACGGCCGGCTTGCGCGACCATCGCATGCAGGCGCAGGCGGGTTGCAGCATCCTCCACCTGGCGCGCAGCAGCCGGCGCCTCGCCTGGAATGGCGGCAGCAGCCAGTTGCGACAGGGTGGCCAGCGTCACGCCCAGGTCGCGGCCGTGCAGCAGCACGCCTTCATCGGTATCCCACGAATAATTCGACAGCAGCGTCCATTCGGACGGCGACAGGGCGCGCGTGCCGTCCAGCGCCGCGGCCATCGACTCGCCCGCAGTGTGGCCGGCAAAGCGCGCAGCCATCAGGGCTTCGCCAAACAGCTCGCCATCGAGTTCACACGGCAGGCGGGTGATTTCGGTGCCATCCGGGCGGTACATCACCATGGTCGGATAGCTGCGCAGCTTCAGGCGCGCCGCCATCGCCTGCGCGTTCGGGCTGTCGCCATCGAGCTGGATCGCCACCATGCTTTGTAGCTTGGCCGGAAATTCTTCGCGGCCGAAGATTTCGTACTTGACCCGGTTGCACGGCGGGCACCATACGGCGCCCCAGTACAGGAACAGCGGACGGCCGGCAGCACGGGCTGCCTCCAGGGCGGCGTCAAAACCGCCTTCGAACCACTCGATCGCGTCTGCCATGGATCAGGACTCGCGGGCCAGCGCCAGGAATTCGGTGCGCATTGCCAGGTTAGGCTGCAGTTCGCCCAGCATGGCGGAGGTCACGGTCTCTTCGCCGGCGGTGCGGATGCCGCGCGATTCCATGCACAGGTGGCGGCACTTGACCACCACGCCCACGGCTTTCGGCTCCAGCACTTGCATCAGCGCTTCGGCGATCTGCATGGTCATGCGTTCCTGCACCTGCAGGCGCTTGGAGAACACGTCCACCAGGCGGGTCAGTTTGGACAAACCGACAATTTTGCCATTTGGTACATAACCCACAGTCGCCTTGCCGAAGAACGGCGCCAGGTGGTGCTCGCAATGGCTGTACACCGGGATGTTCTTCACGACGATCAGCTCGTTGTACTGTTCGGCGCCATCCTCGAAAGCCTTCAGCACTTCCGCCGGGTCCTGGCCATAGCCGGAAACCCAGTGTTTCCACGCCTTGTGGACGCGGTGCGGGGTTTCGATCAGGCCCGGACGGTCCGGGTCTTCGCCCAGGTGCTCCAGCAGGCGGCGCCAGTCGGCTTCGGTGAATACTTCTTTAGTCATGATTGCAAGAACCGTGAAATGTGGAATCTAATCCACCAGTATACAGCGTTCAGGGTCGGTTCGCTGCCAGCAGCTCGCTGGCGATGGATACCGTATGCGATAGTGTCGGCCACTCGTCATCCGGGCCAAACCAGCGCGCATCGCTGATTTCGTTGGGATCGGTGACGATCTCTCCGTCCAGGTATTCTGCGGTGAAGGCGATCATCAGCGAATGCGGGAAGGGCCAGGACTGGCTGCCGAAGTATTTCAGGTTATGGACACGCAGGCCGACTTCCTCGAACACTTCGCGGTGCACCGCCTCCTCCACCGATTCGCCGGCCTCGAGGAAGCCGGCCAACGCGGTATAGCGCTTGTAGGGCGAGTTGGCATGTGCGGCCAGCAGGCGCTGGTTGCCTTTTTTGATCAGCACCATCATGGCCGGCGAAATGCGCGGATAGGCCAGGTGGCCGCAGGAGGTGCAGCGCATGGCGCGCTCGCCGGCCGCCAGCAGCATTGGCGATCCGCACGCTCCGCAGAAGCGGTGGGTGCGCGCCCATTCGGCGATCTGGAAACCGCGCCCTGCCACGCCAAGCAAGCCGTCATCGACGGCGCCGAACAGTGCGCGCAGGCCAATGTAGGCATGGCCTTCCAGCGGCGGCGTGTCGTGCGGCGCCTGCGCAACCTGCCAGTAGCGGCCTTCCCAGGTACCGAGCGGCATGGCTCCGGCCAGTTCCAGGCCGGCGGCCAGCAGTTCCGCATGCGGCGGCAGGGCCAGGCTTTCCTCCCGCAGCAGCAGGCGGTCCTTGTGGAAGACCAGGGTCTGGATATCGGCAGCCGGAGCGGGCTGGATCAGGGGCAGGAAACCTTCAGGCGTCTGGAGCATGGCTTTTCATATAGTCCTGGCAACAGGGCGATGATATCAGCCTAGTCCTTGTAGTGCATGTAGAGCGCAAATGGCAGGGCAAACAGCACGGCCAGCCAAGGGAAGAAGCCAATGACCTTGGCAAGCGCCAGGACGAAGAGGCTGAGCGCCCCGATCCCGACCACCAGGCCGAGGCGGCTGACCCACTTGCTCTCGGCAGGAGGCTTGGCTTCCACCATCGGCATGGGCTGGAACGGCTGCTCCTGAGCCGCGGCTTGCACCGGCTGGCGTGGCGGCGGCGGTGGCTGGAGCCGGGACAGTGGCGCGTCCTGCCAGGCGCCGGCCGTTCCGCGGTCGATGTTGGCGGCGCGCAGCTGCACCTCGCCGATCCAGCCCGCGAGGCGCTTGCCCCAATGGAGGAAGGCCTCCGCGCCTTCCTCATCCAGGAAAAGGAGATGGGCGCTGTCATTTTTGGGATTGGTGTCGTTGTCGAACTTCCCTTGTTCGAGGTCCAGCGTGGCCAGGATCCTGTGCGCCAGGGCGTCGGCGTCTTTCGCCACAAACAGCGGCTTCCTTGCCCATTCTGCGCTCTCCCGCGTATAAGCAACGAATGATTCGGCCGGCACGGAACCCGAAGGAACCGGAATATCCAGGTCCGCAGCAATTGCGGCGGCCAGCTTCTTCCAGTCCGTAGGCGGCACTTCGAGCTGGCCCGGCCGCTCTTCCACGCACAGGTAGCAATCGACCTCGCCGCCATAGCTGGCCGCATTGGGGACGTGCTGGCCTTCCACCTCCCGCGTGGCCCGCTCCCTGCCGACGGCCCAGAGCTGGTAGCGGTCGGCATAGTGGACCGCCACCACCTGGCTGCACCGGTCCAGCGCCTGCGGCGCCTCAACGCCGAGCACCGCAGCGCTATGCAGCGACAATCGCGTTGCCCCGCCTTGCGCCAGGATGGCCAGCCACTGGGTGAAGTCATCCGCCAGCAAGGCATTGGCGGCAAGCTCCCTGAACTGCAGCCGCGCGCCGAAGAAAATGCCGTGCTGGAACCAGTCCTCGAGCGCAAGCTCCTTGCGCAGGAACCTGCTGCCATAACTTACCAGGGCCACCTGGCGCTGGATCGCTTCGCGTTCGCGTCTCATTGGGTCCAGTTCATTTGATTGAGATCCCGCTGGATCTCGCTCCGGATCAACGGCGAAAGTGAACGCCACACTGCCCCCTGCAGCACGCATTGGGTAATCGTGTTGGTGGACGCAGGGTCCGTCTGCCCGTACACGTACCATTCGCCATAGAAGCGGAGGGTGACAGTCCGTTCGCCGCCCAGCGGCTTCGAAAAGCCGCCGATACTGCCACTCTCGCCTTGCTCGCGCGTCCAGCCACGACCCTCAAGACCCAGCAGGGCGCCGGTAGTGACGATGCGATCACGCCATTCCGGCAGGGTCTTGCCGTCCAGCGCAGCTTCGTCAATCTGGTAGGTTGTGCGGCTCAATTGTTCGAAGGGCTGCAGCAATTCGTAATCGGCGAACAGTTGGCCGAACGCGACGACATCGGCCTCCGCCAGTTCCAGCCGGTGCGGTATGCCGATGCTCGCATCGTCCGGCAACAGCACCATGTTGTCGCCGGCATCGGTGTAGCTCAGGTCTTCCGCGACACGGAACAGGGTAGTGAACCGGCCATCCGCATCGTAGTTGCCCCATGCCAGGCGCAAAGCCAGGTTCCGCAACAGGGGATGGCGCACGAGCAGCGCCTCGAATTCTTCAAGTGTCCAGCGCCTTTGTTCGCACATGGCGGCTTCCAGGCGCTTGACCTGAGCGCTGGCAACTATCTTGGCCTGCTTCTTGAGGTCTTTGTACTGCTGCACAGACGCCTTGGCTACGGCTTCGTCATCCTTGCTGTTTGGCTTGGGCAGGTCCTTGAGGCGCTTGCCATCGCTGTCGCAAATATATGGCGCCAGCTGTTCGTCAAAGCGTACCTGGAACGAGCGCGGGCCGAAATCGAGCACCAGGCGGCCATGCTCGTTCAGGCCAAGGTCCGGTACTGTGCGGTCGGCCAGCTGTTCCATGCTGAGGCCTCGCTGCTCCGCAATCCGCACAATCATCGCGCTCGATCGCTCCTGCAAATCGTTATAGCGTGTCTGCTCGCTCAACTGGTGCAGGTACATCAGGGCGACATCGGACCCGATCTGGACCAGCATTTCCATCGCTTCGTAAGCACGCACGCGCGACAGGGCCGCACGCCACTGCTTCAGGGCGACATTCAATTGACGCGCAGTTTCATCGTTGCCGACGAAGGCCTGCAACCAGAAGATCCAGGCTCCTTTGGATGGCTGGTCGCTGCTGCGCCACCATTCGAACAGCGACTGCCCAAACTTCGCGAGGGATTCCGGCGTCAGCGCTTCCTGCAAAGCGAGGAAGCCGCTGAACGGGAGGTTCTGCTTGCAAAGCGCCATCATGGTCAGCACGTGCTGCACCTGTTCGAGAGGGAGTGCCTTGCCGCTGTCCTTCAGGTATAGCCGCGGAAGGCCCGGGACATGCAGTCCTTTGAGCGGCGCCGGCAGTTTTTCAGGCAAAGCTTCCTGCGGCGGTTCCTTCGACAGCAGGCGCAGTGCTTCCACTGCCGCAGTTCCATAACGCTCCGCCTGTTCGAACATGGCGGCCTCCTTGCCATGCTTGAACATATGGTGCAAGGCATAGTGGGCGACAAAGCGCAGCTCAGGGTCTTCGCCAAATGCAGCGGGCAGCAACCCGCGCGCCGCAGCAGCTGGATAGCTGAGCAGCCACTGGCCGGTAAGGGACTTGTTCCAGGAGACTGCATAGAATCCCTTCGCAACATACACCGCTAGTTCGTCCCATTCAAAACATTCAGCCAGCCTCATTGAACTGACTGATGCCTTTGGAAAGATGCGTAGGAAGGAAGGCAAGCTATCCGGGCCTAGCCAGGCAAACATGATTTCTGCATGGTCAGATGACCATCCGTGGGAAAAGATCGATGCAGCAAGCTTCCTCGGCAATTGGGCCAGGCAAACCGCCTGTTGCCAGCTCGGAACATAAATATCAGTGATGTCCTCTTTGCCTACCGTCTCAGTCTCTATGGCACGCTCGATAGCGTCAGCTTTCAGCAATCGCGACAGCGCCTTGCGCACCACGCTCCACGATTCAGATTCCGCCGGAAGCATGCTCGTATAGAAAGGGTTTTCGAACTTTGTTCGTAGTTCCTCCAGCTCCAGCAATGGGTCCTTGGGACCTTTCCATTTCGACCAGTCGATTCGAGGCGCGTCATGGATGATATTCAGCGCCAGTGTAGGGATGCGCGAAGGTTCGCGATTCATCCACGGCAGTTCACGCAGTACCTGGGGAAGTTCCGACGCTTCCGCTTCCTCCGCCACGTCCGCAAGTGAAAGCAGGCGCTCCAGGGTGCCCAGGCGCGCTTCGTTGGCTTGCTCCCGCAACAGCGGCAAATAACGCGGGTCCTTGTCGAGGATCTCCTGGATCAGGAAGGCGGCAGCATGCCGTTTCGCGGGATTCAGGTCCAGCAGCTTGCCCAGCACGAAAATCGGCCATTTCTTCGCCTGCCGCAACAGCAGCGGACGGAAATCCATATCCGCGCGGCGCTCGATCAGCGCATCGACGGCCTGCTCGCTGTGGATGTTCACCAGCGCGGTTTGCACCAGCGCCGGACAATGCCTGGCAGCAGACCATTCAAGGAACAGCGGCAAGGCATCCACACCATGCAAATCGAGCAGGTAGCAGGCTGCCGGCACGCCGATATCGTGCCAGCGCATGAACTGCTTGTGCTGCGTGTGGTGGACGTCAAAGCTGGTGCCTGGCTGGAAGGTTCCTGGGCCGCTGCCAAACGCAGTCAGTGCTTCCTGCATGGCTTTGATCCAGTTTACTGTGCCGTCCGGCACAGCCAGCAACGGGTTCTCTTTAGGTTGACGAGCCAAGGTAACTCCAGGGTTTCAAGCCGAACGTGCGACTTCGGCGAGTAAAAGGTAAAGCATTGCCAGCCGGGCGGGCAATGGCTGCTTGTCCGGCGACTGCATCAGCGCCATGACTTCGCGCAGCAGTCCGGCTGCGGCGGAAAGGCCGCAGCGCTCCAGGGTTGCAGCAAGTTCCGCAGCCTCCTGCAAGGCTCCGACGGCCTGGTGGCGCAAGCCTTGCCGCATCCACCGGCCAAGCAATGACTGCACCTGCTCGATCAGCTCGACCAGCAAAGCCGGTTCCTGCAACGCGCCGCCGGACGGCAACTGGCGCGGTCCTGCCGATTCCACTTCGAGCACCACGGCGCGCTGTTCGGCCAGGATCGCGTAAGGCTCGACCACTACCTGCCCTGCTTCAAGCGTGACCGTGCCCGAAACGGCAAGCGGTGCACCGAAATCGCCGGCCAGTACGCTGGCCAGGGCATCGATGGCGTGCGGCGCTGCCGCGTTATGGTGTTTGCGCAGCAGCACGCAGTGTTCAGGCTCGATTTCTTCCGTGCGCGGGCCAACCTGGACCACGGCGCAGAAGGTCTGGCGCGCAGCGTTCCACTCCCAGTCGGCGACTTGCGCGACCGGCAGGACATGCAAATGTTCGATCGCCTGCAGCGGACGGGCGAAGTCCGGTGCGGCATTCAGCAGGTAGTCGCGCAACGCAGGGGCCGAGGCCTGCCAGAGCGGAGCCCCAAGATCGTTCCAGGACTTTGGCGACATGGGCAACACATTGCTCTGGCGCGCGCCCGCCGCAATCTCCAGCGCCCCGTTGGCGCGGCGCCGGGCGCCATTGGTGACTACCTGGCTGGCCGCCAGCTTTTCGACCGGCTGGCCGGCAATCCGGCGCGCCTTGATGGCGATGCCGGCTTCCCCGGCTTTCGGCTTGGGCCAGCTGCGGTCGATCACCGTCACTGCCAGCGTATCGGGATCGGCAAACACCAGCCGCGCGCCCTCTGCCTCATCGTCGGCCCAGAACTGCGCCCCCAGCGACACCAGGCGCAGATGGTCCAGCGCCACTTCGCCCTTGACGCCGATGCCGAGCAACTGGCTGGCCGGCACTTCCGGCAGTTGTCCCGCTGCGGCCTGGCAATCGGCCAGCACTGCTGCGGACAGGCGGCCATGCAGCGCAGCCAGCGACGACAGCAGCATTTTTGGTTCGAAACGGCTGGAGCGCGCGTGCTGCGCAGCGATCAGGTCCTTGATGCCGTCGATGGATTCGCCGATCCAGGACCAGCCCAGTTGCCCGGCCAGCGCGCGAACCTCCGCGAAGCGCGCCTCCAGGGCCAGCATCGGCTGGCTGGAGCCATCGAGCCATACTTGGAGCACCAGGGCGTCCAGGCGGTCCTGCAGGGTCGCTGCCGCTTCCGAATCGAACAGGCGCGCTGCCGGTGCTCCTTCGGCCGCCTTCGGGTGATCGAGGGTGACAGTCGCCTCGGCGAATCCGGATGACCTCAATTCCGCCTGCTCGAAAGCCCATACCGCCAGCACGATATGCGCGCAGCCGCTGCCTTCCTTGCAGTCGCAGCGCGCATGCGTAATGCTGCTGCGCGAGAAGAAGCGCACATTGCACATGGGCAGGCGCGCGCTCGGGACCGGCGCCGCGTCCTGCCAGGCAATCAGCTTGACCACCGGCTGCGCGCCCGCCAGCTTTTCCGCCTGGGCGAGCGTTGCAGCGGGAACGGTTTGCTCGATGGTGGCCGCGAAATTGGACGGCGACCACGGTCCGGAATCCTCCTCGGCTGCAGCGCTGCCAGCCTGCGCCTGGTAGGCGAATACCAGGGTGACCCGGTGGCGGCACAAGCCGCTGGCCGGGCAGGTGCAGCTGGCGTCGCGCAGGGTGCTGTTGGGGCCCAGCACCGTGCACTGGCCGTCCGCATAGGTGGCGCGGATAGTGCCGTCTTCAAGTTCGTCCAGCGTGGGCAGGTTGCCTTCGGCGACATCCTTCTGCGCGCGCTTGACGAAGCCGGCATTGGCCAGCGCGATCATCGCCTCCGGCGTGAGTTCCAGCAGGTCGGTTCGGCGAGCGCTCATCCGCGCACCTTTTCAGCCAGCCAGGCCGCCAGTTTTCCGGGCGTCATTGCGCCCACGTGCGCGCCTTCGCGCACCAGCCGCGCCGCCATTTCCTTGTCGTAGGCAGGATTGGCGCTCGAATCCAGTGCGGCCAGGCCGAGCACCGTCACGCCCGATTGCACCAGAGTCCTGGTACGGCGCACCAGTTCGCGCGAATCGCCGCCTTCGTAGAAGTCGCTGACCAGCACCACCACCGTGCGCTGGGGATTTTCGACCAGCGACTGCGCGTAGCCGACCGCCTTGGCGATATCGGTGCCGCCGCCCAGTTGCACCTTCATCAGCAGCTCGACCGGGTCGGATACGTCCGAGCTCAGGTCGACCACCTGCGTGTCAAAGGCGACCAGGCGGGTGCGCATGCCGGGCAGGTTCCACAGGCAGGCGGCCATGACGGCGGAATGGATCACCGAGTCCACCATCGATCCGCTCTGGTCGATCAGCAGGCAGATATCCCAGCGTTCCATGTGGCGCCGCACGCGGCTCATGAATATCGGCGTCTCGAGGAACAGCTTGCCGCGCTGCGGGTCCCAGCGGTGAAGGTTGCCCTGTACCGTACGCTTGAAGTCGAAGTTGCGCGCCACCTTTAGCATGGAGCGGCGGCGCCGGTCGCGCGCGCCGGAAAATGCCTGCCGCACCTCGGTCGACAGCTTTTCCATGATCTGGCGCACCACCTCCGCCACCAGCCTGCGCGCGGCAGCCAGTACGTCTGGATTCATCAGGTGCTTGGTGTGCAGCACGGCACGCAGCAGGGATTCGGATGGCTCGATCCGTTCCAGCACTTCGAGGTTGGTGACGACTTCATCGATGCCGTAAAGTTCGACGGCGTCGCTCTCCAGCCGTTCGATCACTTCCTTGGGGAACAGTTCATGAATCGTGTTGATCCAGTCCGGGGTGGAAAGCTGCGACGGCTCCAGGCCGGCGCCACGCTCGCCGCGCGCGATGGCATCGGCGTCGCGTCCATACAGCCAGGCCAGCGCCGTGTCGGCGGCCAGTGCCTCGCCGGACAGGCCGCCCAGGGCCGGCTGTCCGGCCTCGCCAAGCAACAGCCGCCAGCGTGTCAGCGCATCAGGAATCTTCAAGGTCATAAGGTCAATCCCCAGGAGGCCAGCTTGCGCAGCGCGGTCTGTTCCAGCAGCGCCGCCCTGGCCAGGTCTTCCGCTTCGGCGCCGGCGAAGCGGGCGGTCAGCGTGCGGCGCGGCAGGTGGCCGGCATCGTGCAGCGCCAGGACTGCGTCGGCCAGGGTTCCCCTTTCCTGCGGCGGCAGCCAGCCGAAGGCATTGCGCATGGCCGGCAGCGCCAGCACGAACTCATGGTCATCGAGGGCCGTCACCATGGCGTCGAGTCCTTCAACGAAATGGGCTTCCTGCACCAGCTCATCGCGCGCCAGCGCCAGCATGCCGGTCAGGGCGTCGCCAAGCTGGGATGGCGGCAGCTCGCCGAGCAGGGCCAGCGCCTGTCCGATGGCGTCGCCCCCTGCGGCCTGCCGGCCCGCATGCAGGCTGACCAGTCCACCCAGCGCGGCGCCGCGGCTGACCGGAGCGGCCCGCACATCGGCAAGCTTGCGCTGCCATACGGCCAGCGCGCGGTTTGGCTCGACCGGCAGTTGCGTTGCCTCCTCGCCTGCCAGCGCATCGCGCGCCACCTGCCGCAGCGCAAGGAAGCCCTGGACGTGGGGCGCAAGATCGGCGGGCGCCACAGGGCCCATGGCCTCCAGCAGCCACAGTGCACGGTCGAAGGCGGCGGTGACCACGGTGCGCAGGACCGGCGCACCGGCCATGTCGAGGGCATCGCCGTGGCGCAGCAGGGAATGCAGGATGGGCAGGGCGGTGCCGAAGGCTTCGAAGCGCGGCTCTCCGCCCACTGCCACCTCAAGTTCGGCCAGGATGCTGTCGCTCATGCTGGACAGGCCGGCAAAGGCGGCACGGTTTAGGGCATCGGCCAGCTTTGCAAACCGGCTTTCGCCGTTGGCGTGCCCCGCCGCGCGCAAGACCTCTTCCAGCTTCATTCGCGCGGCATCTTCCAGCGATGCGCCGTAGGCCGCCGCTTCAATCAGCGCGGCACGCTGTTCCAGGGGCGCGCGCAGCGACCATTCCTCGCGCCGCTCGCCGGCCAGCGCAAGGCTCGGGCCCGCGCGCCGCACAATGCCAGGAATTTCCAGCAGCAGAAGGCGATGCAGCACGCGGCTTTTGGCGCGGTCGGCCGGCTTGAGCAGGTCGAGCGCCAGCTCGGAGGGAATCGCTATGCCCCTGGACGCCAGTTCCGCCTCCACCGCGAGCACCAGCGGCGGCTGCGGCGTGCCGGGCGCCAGTTGGCCGGCGGTGTCTCCGGCCAGCACGTCCATGACTTCGACCAGGATCGGGTCGGTGCCGTAGCGCAGGGGCCCGCGATAGGTCCACGGCAGCGGCGCATCCATCGCCTCCTTGACCAGGGCGCCGGCCAGCGCGTCGAGCCAGTCGCAGCGCGAAGGCAAGGCATGGCCGCGCAGGCGCGCCAGGGCATCGGCACGCGTGTGCACCGCAATCAGGTCGGCGGTGGATGCGCGCAACTTCTTGCCGCGCAGGCGCTCCACCACGCGCTCGAGGATTGCAATCCCGGCGCCGTGCATGCCCTTTTCCCACGCCAGCTGGTAAAACATGGGGGAAGGCATGCCCGAGGCATAGCCGGTGAAGGAATCGAGTCGCTTGAAGGTGTATGGCACCAGGTAGGAGCCGTAGCGCGCCGTTCCCCCGGCATCGTCCGGCAGCGGCAGCTCCGGCGGCAGGGCACCGTCTTCGTTGCGCCAGCCGCGCTGCAGCGCAGGCGCATGGTAGCCGCCGCAGACGACCAGCACCGTGCCATCGCCGCGCGCCATCGCCCAGGCGATCCAGCGCGCCATCATGCGCTCGCGGGCCTGGTTGCCGAGCGAGCCGGCGTCGTCATTGCGCAGGTGCTCGAAATGGACCGCCAGGCTTTGTTCCAGCAACAGCTCCGAATCTTGTTGTTCGAACAGCGTGTCCCACAGCGCGTCCCGGCTATCGACCGACAGCTTCTCGCGCAGCGCATCCTCGTAGGAAGCCGCGCGCTCGGCCTCGGCCGCGTCGCTCACGTCGGCATAGCGGTTAAGGACTTCGGCAAAAGCGTCGTCCCATGCAGGCAGGTCGATGAAACGCACTTGCGCGCCCACTTCTCGGCCGACGGCCAGCGCCTGCCATTCCGGCGAATGCTCCGCGAACGGCGACCAGGACGCGCGGTGCCCTTGCTCCGACGACAGGAAGCTGTAGATCGCCAGCGGCAGCTTATGCGGCAGGCAGAGCTGGTCCAGCTTGTCGTTGAAATCGGCCGGCCCTTCGATCAGCACATGGGCCGGACGCAGGCTGCGGATCTTCTGCGCCACCAGCCGCGCGCAAGCGGGGCTGTGATGGCGCACGCCGAGAATGACTGGCTCGGTCACGGCAAGCGATGGCGCGCGGCGAAATAGGCCTGCCAGTGCGGGCCGTCCTTCTTCGCGACTTTCTGCTCGAAATAGCGGCGCAGCTTGGCGCGGTCGTCGGCATTGTCCTTGACCACGGTGCCGGCGATGCAGTCCACCAGGTCGGCCGGGCTGCCTTCACGCTGCTCGAGGAACCAGGCGCGCACGCCGACCGCATGGGCCACGTTGACCGCTTCCGCCGTCGACATCACGGCGGTGAGCCGGTCCATGGCCTGGTCGCCGCCATGCTGCTGCGTGGCGCCGCGCAGGTCGCGGAAAGTGGTGACCAGCAGCTCCAGTACCGGCTGCGGCAAGCTGCGCGGAATCGCGCTCTTTTCCAGCAGGCGCGCGGAGGCTTGCTGCACCAGCGCCAGCTCGTGGTCGAAATCGAGGATAGGAAACACGGTCTCGAAATCGAAACGGCGCTTGAGCGCCGCGCTCATTTCGTTCACGCCGCGGTCGCGCGTGTTGGCGGTAGCGATGATATTGAAGCCGTCGCGCGCATACAGCATGCCGTCTTCGCCAGCCAGCTCGGGCACGCTCATGACGCGGTCCGACAGCATGCCGAGCAGGCAATCCTGCACTTCCAGCGGTGCGCGCGTGATTTCTTCGAAACGCACAACCTGGCCGTCGCGCATGCCCTGGTACAGCGGCGCCGGCACCAGCGCGCGCGGGCTCGGGCCTTCGTTGATCAGCAAGGCGTAGTTCCAGGAATACTTGATCTGGTCTTCGGTGATCGAGGCGCCGCCCTGGATGGTCAGGGTCGACTTGCCGCTAATCGCCGTTGCCAGCAATTCGGAGAGCAGGGACTTCGCCGTGCCCGGCTCGCCCACCAGCATCAGTCCGCGGCCCGTCGCCAGCGTGACCAGCATGCGTTCGATCGATGCGGCGGGCGCCACGATCTTGCGCTCCACACCCAGTTCGGCGTCGCCGAGGATGAATTTGCGCGCTGCGGTCAGGCTGAGCGCCCAGCCTGGCGGGCGCGGGCCGTTATCGTTCTCGCGCAGGCGCTGCAACTCCTGCGCATGGAGGATTTCGGCAGGTGGCCGCTGCAAGACCGGCGCGGCGCCGTTTTTGTTCTTCGTCATATTGTTATGCCCGTAAGGATTCGAGGTCGCGAATCAGTTCGCTGGTCACGACCGGATCAAGGGTGGCGAAACTTTCGGGCGACTTGATCTCGCCCCAGCTCGAGGGTAAGCCCACCGAGACGGTATCCAGCGTTTGCTCCGGATATTCGTCGACCATGCCCACAATGATGCCAGGGGTGAGCGTCAGTTCAACCACCCTGCTGCGGCCAAGCGGCTTGTGGAAGAACCAGATCCCGCCGCCGTCCTGCGCCTGCCCGCGCCGCCAGCCCTTGTTGACCAGGCCAAGCACCCTGCCAGTGGGCACCACGGCGCCTTTCCAGCGCTCCAGTGCCGTCAACGCCTGCTCTTCGGCGCCAAGGGCGTAGGTATCGCGCCCAAGCTGGGCGAACGGCTGCAGCAGTTCGTAATCGGCAAACAGCTGGCCGAACTGCGCGGCGGTTTGCGCCGGCAGCTCAAGCGCATGCGGCAGGCCGATGCGGATATTGGCGCCTTCCGGCATAGCGAAGCTTTCATCCTCGCCCGTGGTGAAGCTGCCGTCTTCGGCAACGCGGAAGCAGTCGAGCAATTTGCCGCCCGCGTTTTCGCCATCGGTCACTTCATAGATACCCCAGGCCAGGCGCTGCACCAGGTGCCGCACCAGCGGATGTCTGGCCAGGAACTGGACGAAGTGCTCGGGAAGCCAGCGGCGCCGGCTGCACATGGCCCACTCAAGGCGCAGCACCTGCTGGCTGGCGATGGTGCGGGCATCCTTCTTGAGGAGCTTGAAACGCTCGACAGCGGCGCCGGCAAGCGCCGCATCGTCGGCCTGCCTCGGCTTGGGAAGGTCTGACAGGCGCTTACCCTCTGCGTCGCGCACATACGGCTTCAGCGCTTCGTCGAAGCCGACACGGAACTGGCGCGGGCCGAAGTCCAGCAATACGCTACCGTCTTCTTCCAGGCCCAGGTCCGGCGCCAGGCGGTCTTCCAGTTCCTCCGTGGTCAGGCTGCGCGCCTCGGCGATCTTGTCGATCTTTTCCCGGGCTTTGTCCTGCAAGCCCTTGAACTTGACCTTCTGCGCGATCCCGTTCAGCAGCATCAGCGCCGTGTCGGTGCCAATGTCGGCCAGTACGTCGAGCGCGGACACGGCGCGCGCATGCGCCGACTCACCCGGCCAGGTGCGGATGTAGGGCGTAAGCTTGCGCGCCGTGTCGTCCGTTCCCAGCCAGCCCAAGGCCGACATGGCCCAGGCTTCCTTCGACGGTCCGCCAGCGTTCAGCCACGACGAGAAACAATCCCAACAGAAGGCCGACAGCGATTCGGCCGTGCAGGCTGCCCTGAGCTGTGCGATACCGGGATACAAACCGTCCGCCGTTGGGAACATCAGCATGGTGCCGATATGGTCCAGCGCATCGTCCGGCACGGCCTTGCCGGCGCCGGCGCCGCAGCTGTCGTTGAGCACAGGACGACGCCATCCCAAAGGCGCCCAGAAGTCCGGCAGCTTCGGCAGCTTCTGGGGGAAACGCCCGAGCGGATCTTCATCGAGCGCGCCACGCAAGGCGGCGGCCACTGCAGCATCTTCGTAACGTGCCGCGATTTCGAAAATTTCGGCCTCATGGCCTTTTGCGCGCAGGTAGCGCAGCGCCGATAGCGCGCATTCCTGTTCCTCGCCCGCCTTGCCCAGCGCAGGTGCGATCAGGCCGCAGATGGCATGCTGGGGGAAGCGCAGCAGCCATTGGCGCGCTTCATCCTGGACTTTCTTGAGCTTGGCCGCCGCGCGCGCCATAGGCAGTGCCATTCCAACTGCGCCGAAGCATTTGGCCAACGGGGCCATATCACTTGTGCGGCGCGCCAGCAGCCACTCGAATCCGGGCACTGCCGGCAAGCCAAGCTTGGCGAGCACGCAAGCGATGCGAGGCGGGTATGGATCGACGTCGCCGGCCAGCAGGTTCCAGGCTTCAGCAGCCATGGCCGCCGGCAGAAGCGGGATTGCCAACGAGAGGATTTCGCGCCCGGTCCCGCCTTTTCGATAGATGCCCCAGGCCTCCTCCAGCGCCTTGGCGTCGGCATTCTCAATCGCCTTGACGGCCATCTGGCACGCGGCCACATCCTCAGCATGCCAGGCAAAGCCTAGCGCGTGCGCCTTCGAATCTGCACTCTCCGGCTCACGCCTGAAGAAGTTCCACATCTGGCTGTGCGCGGAAGTCCACTCGTTGCGGTCAATGTCATCCCACCTCTCAACCGGCGCCAGCGAGAGCGGCCGCAGTGCCAGTGCGGCAGCCGCCTTCTTGCGCGGCCGCAGCCACGGCGGATCGGCCAGCACGCCCGGCAAGTCCGCCTTTTCTGCGGACGGTATCGAAACGCCGCCCTGTTCCAGTTGACGCTGCAGCAATTCCTGGGCGGCAGGACTGAGCCAGGGCAGCAGCTGCGGAACCTGCTGCGCATGGACACGCACCAGCTGCGCCAGCGCCGCCTGCATTACTTCGCCGTCCTTGCCGCGCCGCTCGCCAAGTTCTGCCAAGGCGGCCATGCCGGCCAAAGGAGCATGTGCAAGCGCAGCGGAGAAGTCAGCGTAAGCGACCTTGTACGACACACGGGTCCAGGCGTCGGGATTCGCCATGAAGGCAAGCACTTCTACAAGCAGCTTGATGGCTTCCGGTGTGCCAACCTGGGTCAAGGCCTCATTGGACGCCTCGTTGAACAGGATGTGCTTCAGGATCATGCTGGCATCGGCTCCACGGTCCTGCAGGGCGGTCGCGGCCAACATCGGATTGGAGGACCAGCACTGGTGGTTCTTGCATCCGGCTGCCAACAGCTCCGTCAATGCAGGATCGCTGAAGCTGAACAACATCACTGGCAGGGTCGACGACCCCGGCCCTCGACTCAGCTCGCGCGCCAGCTGGTTGGATATTTCAGGCCGTTCCGGAAGTTGGGCAGCGAGCCCGGTCTTGCGCATCGCTGGCACAGAGGGGATCGCGCTTTCGATCTTGTCGGCGCATGTCGTCCATACCGCTTCGGATGCCGACGATAACTGGCGGCGCAATGCCACTTCGACCGGGGCGAATGGCTTTGCTGCGTCAAGTCGCTTGTCGACGCTGCGCGAGACGCTGACTTTCCATTCCCAATTTGCCCCCTGGTCCAGCGTCACCTGCATGCGTTGCATTTCAATGAAAGCATCGACGCAGTATTCCAGGCCTTTGTGCGCGGCCAGGGCATCCACCAGCCCTGCTCCGATCTCGTCGTCCCTGCCTTGCAGGTCGCAGGGAAGATTGGTCGACAACGCAAGGAGAACGGCATCCGACAGCAGCGAGCCGTCCAGGGCCTGGTTCTCAAGGCGCGCGAAGGCTTCTTCCAATGCCGGGCGCAATTCGGCGTCGGTTTCCTCCATATACGCCTGTCCCTGGCGCGCTAGCAGGCGGCGGAATACATCCTTCGCATCGACATCGGGCACCCGTTTGGGGAAGCGCCGGGACGGCAGGGCCGCCGCAGCCAGCTTCCTTGACAGGGTGGCAGGCTGCCGCTGCACCAGCCAGGGCGGCGTGGTCGACGGATCGACGGCAGCGACAGGTGGCGGCGCTTCCGGTGACGCTGGCTTGGGAGCAGAATTGCCGATCGAAGCAGCCGGCGCCGCCACCACCTCGACATAGCCCTTGCCGGTTTTTTCGGCAATGAGCTTGTCCATCGCGGTGGAGCACTTAGCCTGGTCCGCATAAGACTTGGTCTGGGCCTGGCCCTGGGTGCCCATTCGGCCCCAGCGCACATTCAGGTCCAGGCCATCCTGTTCAATTTCCCAAAACTTGTTCGAGCTGGCGTCGGAGAATTCAAAGCGGCGCATTGGAGTTTCGTTTCATGGGAATCGGGACGGGCATGCCGCTTGTCGGCAAAAATGTTGCAATTTTTGACTGTAACACGCCGCCGATCAGGCCAACAAGGCTTCCACGTCCCGTATCAGCTCACTAAGCGTGATCTGGTCAAGGTTCGCCGGCAGCGAAACAACACCAAGCGCTTGCTCGGGATATTCGTCCACCATGCCCACCACGATGCCGGGATCGAACGTCAACTGGATCTCTTTCCTGTCCGTCAACGGCTTGGTGAAGTAGACGATCATTCCGCCGTCCAGGGCCGGGCCGCGCCGCCATCCCTTGTTGGCCAGGCCAAGCACACGGCCAGTTGGAACGCGCGCGCCTTTCCAGCGGTCGAGGGCTGTCGCGGATTGCTCTTCGGCGCCCAGCGTGTAGGTATCGCGTCCAAGCTGGGCAAACGGCTGCAGCAACTCGTAATCGGCAAACAGCTGGCCGAATTCCGCAGCGACGCTTTGCGGCAGCTCGAGCGGATGCGGCAAGCCCACGCGAATGTCGCCATCGGGAAGTGCGAAATCATCGTCGTTGCCTGCCATGAACGCCCCGTCTGCGCTCACGCGGAAGCAGGCCAGCAGCGCCTCGCTACCGGCGCCGTCATCCGCCACGCGATATACGCCCCAGACAAGGCGCTGCACCAGGTGCCGCAGCAGCGGGTGACCGGCCAGGAACTGGCGGAATTGCGCGGGTTGCCAGCGGCGGCGGCTGCACATTGCCGACTCTAGGCGCATTAGCTGCTGGCTGGCGACGGTGCGGGCGTCTTTCTTGAGCAGCTTGAAGCGTTCTACTGCCGACTGGGCCAGCGCTGCGTCGTCGTCCTTCTTCGGCTTGGGCAGGTCGGCCAGGCGCCTGCCTTCGCTGTCGCGCACATAAGGCTTCAGCGCTTCATCGAAGCCGACCAGGAACTGGCGCGGGCCGAAGTCCAGCGCCATGGTGCCGTTTTCATCCAGGCCCAAGTCCGGCGCCAGGCGGTCTTCCAGTTCTTCGGTCGTCAGGCCGCGCTCTTCGGCGATGCTGTCGATCTTCTCGTGCGCCTTGTCCTGCAAGGGTTTGTTCTTCGCCTTCTGTGCGATGCCGTTCAACAGCATCAGCGCGACATCGGTGCCGATATTGGCCAGCACGTCAAGCGCGGACACTGCTCGCGCATGCAGGCCTTCGCTCGGCCAGCTGCGGATGTAGCGCGTGAGTTCGCGCGCGGTGGCATCCGTCCCGATCCAGCCGAGGGCGGACATGGCCCAGGCTTCCCTGGCAGGGCCGCCGGCATTCAGCCAGGCCATGAAACAATCCCAGCCGAAATCGGCCAGGGATTCAGGCGTGCAGGCTTCCTTGAGTTGGGTGATGCCTGCGTACAGTCCATCAACGGTGGGGAACATCAGCATGGTGCCGATGTGGTCCAGCACTGCGCCGGGCAAGGCCGTGCCATTCCTGAGCACCGGCCGGCGCCATCCCTGGGGCGCCCAGAAACCTGGAAGAGTGGGAGTCTTCGCCGGCACGCGGGCCAGCGGATCTTCGTCCAGCAGGGCGCGTACTGCCGCCGCGACAGCCTGGTCCCCGTAACGCGCCGCAATGTCGAGGATCAGCGCCTCATGCCCATGGCTGCGCAGGATGCGCAACGCTGCCAGCGCGCAGGTGCGGTCCTCGCCCGCTTTGCCGACAGCCGGGGCGACAAGGCCGCAAATGGCGTGTTCGGGGAAACGCAACAGCCAGCGGCGGGCATCCGCCTGCACGGACTTCAGTTTGCTCACCGCGCGCGCCACAGGCAGCGCCAGCGCCACTGAGCCGAAGCACTTAGCCAACGGCACCAGGTCCGCTGGGCGGCGGCGTATCAGAACTTCAAAGCCGGGCAGCGCCGGCAAGCCGAAGCTGGCCAGCAGGCTGGAAACGCCTTCGGCTTCCGCATCGTCGCCCAGCGCGTTCCAGGTGTCGATGCCCATCGCGCGCGGCAGCAGCATCAGCATGTGCGGATCGATATCGCGCCCTTTGCCGCCCGGTTTGTAGAGGTTCCAGGCAGCGATCAAGGCGCTGGCATCGCCGGCGGCGATCGCCTGCTGCGCCAGCTTGCGCGCATCGATATCCGATGGCGAACTTGCCCGGCTCAGGCCCAAGGTCTCCACAAATTCCGCCGGATCCTTGAGCGCGCGTTCGTAGTAATGTTCCCGCCAATAGTCGACGCGCCGCCACTCGTCGAGATCGATACCGTCCCAACGTTCGACCGGCGCCAGTGTCAAAGCCTGCACGGCCAGCGCAGCAACCGCTTTTTTCCGTGGCCGCAGCCACGGTGGATCGGCCAGGACGCCAGGCATGTCGTCCATCTCCGCCTCGGTTGACGACGCCGTGCTTTGTTCCTGCAGGCGGCGCAGTACATCCTGCGCGGCGGGGCTGACCCATGGCAGGACCTGCGGAACGTGTCTGCTATTGGCGCGCACCAGGGTCGCCAGTTCCGCTCGCAGCATGTCGCCGTCCCTGCCGGGCCGTTCGCCAAACTCCGCCAGGCCCGCCATGCCCGCCAGCGGCCATTGCTTCAACGCGTCCGTCAGGTACCGGAGCGCCGTTTTGCGCTCGGCAATCCACCACATCATGTAGTCGCTCATTCCCGCACGCGCCGGCGTGGCGCAATACACTTCCGCGAGCAGCTTGATGGCCTCCGGCGTACCCACCTGGCTCAGGCCATATGCGGCCGTGGCGCTGCCAGCGATCAGCTTCAGTATCGGGACGGCGGCCACGCCGCGCTCCTGCAGGACGGTGGCAACCAGCATCCTGCCTGCGGCCCAGCGCTCCTCTTCCACCAGGCCAGCGACCATCCTGTCCGGCAGTACCGGATCGCTGGCAGTCAACAGCAACAGCGGCAGGGTCGAAGATGGCCGCCCTTTGGCGAGTTGACGCGCCAATTGGTTGGACACTTCAGGACGTTCAGGCAACTGTGCTGCAAGCCCTGCCCTGCGCATGGCCGGGACGTGCGGGATGGCGCGCTCGATCTTGTCCGCGCACGCGTTCCAGACCGCTTCCGGTGCAACCGAGAGCTGTCGGCGCATCGCTGCTTCTGCCGGGGAAAGGGGCTGGGAATCGCCAAGCGCCTCGGTCACAGTACGCGTGACGCTGGCCTTCCAGCATTGGTACTCATCGAGCACCAGGTTCACCTGCAGGTGCTGCATTTCAATGAAGGCATCGACGCAGTATTCCAGGCCTTTATGCCGGGCGATGACATCGACGATCCGTTCGCCAAGCGGCACCTCGTTTCGCTCCAGGACGCCGTCTGCGAGCTTGTTCGCAAGCGCCATCAGGATCGCGTGCGACAGCAGCGAACCTTCAACGGTTCCACACATCGCATGCATCCAGGCGTCCGAAAACTCCAGTCGCAGGTCCGCATCCGTGGCACTGAGGTTCGGCTTTTCAACCTGGCCGAGGCGTGTCAAAGCGCTTACTTCATCCACTTCCGGCACTGGCTTCGGGAAGCGGCGCGATGGCAAGGCTGCCGCCTTCATTTCTTCGGAAAGCTGTAGCGGCTCGCCTTGCGCCATCCAGGGCGGTGTCGACAAATCCGTCATTGGTTCACGCCTTCAAGGATTCGAGATCGCGGATCAGTTCACTGGTGGCGATCGGGTCGAGCACGTTCATGCTTTCGGCCGTACCGATCTCGCCCCAGCTGGAAGGCGATCCGACTGAAACCCGTTCCAGTGTTTGCTCCGGATACTCATCGACCATGCCGACGATGATGCCCGGGTTGAGCGTCAGCTCGATCACCTTGGAGCGGGTCACCGGTTTCTGGAAGTACCAGATGCCGCCGCCATCCTGCGCCTGGCCGCGGCGCCAGCCCTTGTTGACCAGGCCAAGCACGCGGCCGGTGGGCACGACGATGCCTTTCCAGCGCTCCAGCTTGGTCGCGGACTGCTCTTCGGCGCCCAGCGTGTAGGTATCGCGCCCGAGCTGCACAAAGGGCTGCAGCAGTTCATAGTCGGCGAACAGCTGGCCGAACTGCGTCGCGGTTTCCGGCGGCAGTTCAAGTGCATGCGGCAGGCCGATGCGGATATGGCCACCTTGGGGCAGCGTGATGCTGTCGTCTTCGCCCGTGGTATAGCTGCCGTCTTCCGCTACCCGGAAGCAGTCCAGCAGTTTGCCGCCACTGGCCTCGCCCTCTTCCACCGCGTAGACGCCCCACACCAGTCGCTGCACCAGGTGGCGCACCAGCGGATGCTCGGCCAGGAACTGGCGGAAATGCTCCGGCAGCCAGCGGCGCCGGCTGCACATGGCCCACTCCAGGCGCGTCACCTGCTGGCTGGCGATGGTGCGGGCATCCTTCTTGAGAAGCTTGAAGCGCTCGGCCGCGGCGGGCGCCAGCGTTTCATCGTCGCTCTTCTTCGGCTTGGGCAGGTCGGCCAGGCGCGTGCCTTCGCTGTCGCGCACATAAGGCTTCAGCGCTTCGTCGAAGCCGACCCGGAACTGGCGCGGGCCGAAGTCCAGCAGCACGCTGCCGTTGTCGTCCAGGCCCAGGTCCGGCGCCAGGCGGTCTTCCAGCTCCTCGGTCGTCAGGTCGCGCGCCTCCGCGATCTTGTCGATCTTCTCGCGCGCCTTGTCCTGCAAGCCCTTGAACTTCACCTTCTGCGCAATTCCGTTCAACAGCATCAGCGCCACGTCGGTGCCGATGTCGGCCAGCACGTCCAGCGCGGTCACCGCGCGCGCATGCGCCGACTCGCCCGGCCAGGTCCTGATATAGGGAGTGAGTTTGCGGGCCGTATCGTCCGTTCCCAGGAAGCCCAAGGCTGTCATGGCCCAGCCTTCCTTGGAATTGCCGCCGGCGCTCAGCCAGGCGGCAAAACAATCCCAGCTGAAATCGGCCAGGGATTCGGCGGTGCAGGCGTCCTTGAGCTGCTCGATGCCCGGATACAGGCCGTCCACCGTCGGGAACATCAGCATGGTGCCGATGTGATCCAGCGCATCGTTGGGAACCGCCTTGCCGGCGCTGGCGCCGCCGCTGGCATTGAGCACCGGGCGACGCCATGCCTGCGGCGCCCAGAAGTCGGGAAGCTTGGGTAATTTGGCGGGCAGGCGCTCGAGTGGATCTTCATCGAGCAGCGCCTGAACGGATGTTACGACAAGCGGGTCGTCATAGCGCGCTGCAACCTCAATGATCAGGGCACCGTGACCCTGGGCCTGCAGGAAGCGCAGTGCCGTCAACGCACAGTCCCTGCTTTCGCCCGCCTTCCCGAGCGCGGGTGCGACCAGGCCGCAGATGGCATGTTCTGGAAAGCGCAGCAGCCATTGACGGGCCTCGGCCTGCACCTTCTTGAGTTTCGTCGCGGCGCGCGCCATTGGCGCCGCCAGCCCGACCGATCCAAAGCATTTAGCCAGCGGCACCAGCTCGGCCGGGTAGCGCTGCATCGCAATCTCAAAGCCAGGAAGTGCCGGCAAGCCAAACTTGGCGAGTACATAGGCAACGCCGTCGGTAGTTGAATCGTAGGCCAACAGGTTCCAGGCTGCGACTCCCATCTCGCCCGGCATGACGGTGAGGAGTGCCGGACTGATATAGCGCCAATCACCGCCGTTCTTGTAGTGCTTCCAGGCTGCGGCGAAGGCATTGGGGTCGGCGTCCTTGATGGCCTGGACGGCCTGGGCGTTTGCCTGCGCGTCCGACACGACAGTGCTGTAGTAGAACCCGACCGCCGAAACCAGGTAGGCGATATCTTTGCTGGCTTTCTCGAGCCCGCCGCGTACGGTACGCAGCCATTCTTCACGCTCGCCCTCGCTCCAGCCTTCCACTGCCGCCAGTTGCAAAGGCTTCAGCGTCATTGCCGAAACTGCCTTCTTGCGCGGACGCGGCCACGGCGGGCTGGCCAGCACGGCCGGCAAATCCTCGTGCGCTGCTTCCTCTACTTTGATACTGCTTTGGCTATGCAGGCGCTGGAGCAAAACCTGGGCCGCAGGACTGACCCAAGGCAGGATGCCTGGTACAGCATCGGCGTGGGCAAATACCAGTTTCATGAGCGCGGGCTGCGTCACTTCACCGACTTTGCCGCGCTGCTCTCCAAGTTCAGCCAGGCCGGCAATGCCCGCCAACGGCCATTGCTGGAGCGCGGCCAGCAAGCGGGTAACCGTTGTCTTGTAAGGCACCCCTCTCCAGTTGCTGGCATCTGACTTGATGGAGACTGCTTCAACCAGCGCCTTGATGGCGTCCGGAGTTCCGATCTGGGTCAGGGCCTCATTGGCCATGTCGTCGACCGCGAACCTTTTCAGCATCTCGCTGGCCTCCACCCCGCATTCCTGCAGGATGGTCGCAGCGAGCACCGGCGTGGCATAGCGTGCCCCCAGCCTTTCAGCCAATACAGGATCGCTTGCCGTCAGCAACAATACCTCCAGGCTGGACGATTCCACGACCGATTCCAGTTCGCGCGCCAGGCGACGTGACAGGTCCAGCCGTTCGGGTAACTGCACAGCAAGTGCTGCCTTGCGCACGTCATGCACGGTATCAATCGCGCGCTCAATCTTGTCCGCGCATACCTGCCACAGGGCTTCCGGCGCGGACGACAACTGGCGCCGCATGGCTACTTCCACAGGAGAGAGCAGATCGTAGCTGGCAAGTGCCTTCGTGACTTTGCGCGTAACGCTTACCATTCCACGTGAAGCCGCCCAGGCCAATTCGGGCTGCATCCTTTGCATTTCAATGAAGGCGTCTACGCAATGTTCCAGGCCCTTATGCCTGGCGAGGGCATCAAGTACCTGCTCCCCGATCGGCGTTTCGAACCTGCCCTGCATGCGGGAAGACAAACAGTTTGCGAAGGAAAGCAGCACCGCATCCGACAATAGCGAGCTATCGTCCAGGTTCTGTGACTTCATTCGCTGCCATGCTTCAACCAAGGCAGGACGCAATTCAGCGTCGGTGACATCGGGGTCTACACCTCCACATTCGAACAGGCGGCTCAAGACGAGTTGCACATCTATTTGGGGCACCGGTTTCGGGAAGCGCCGCGACGGCAAGGCAGCGGCGGCGATCTTGCGGGAGATTGACAGGGGAGCGCCGTGCGCCAGCCATGGCGGCGTGGTCGACGGGTCGGCGACAGCAACCGGCTCCAGCGCCGCTTGCGGCGCGACAGGTTCCGGGGCAGGAAGCGCGCTCGCCGGCTTAGCTTGCGCAGCTGGCTTGGGAGCAGATTTGCCGATCGACGCGGTAGGCGCCGCACCGACTTCGACATAGCCTTTGCCGGTCTTCTCAGCAATCAGCTTGTCCATCGCCGCCGTGCATTTGGCTTCGTCCGCAAAGGACTTGGTCTGGCTCTGGCCCTGGGTGCCGATCTTGCCCCAGCGTACATTCAAATCAGAGCCTTCTTGTTCAACTTCCCAGAATTTGTTCGAGCTGCTGTCAGCGAATTCAAAGCGGCGCATCGGAGTTCCATTACCCACAAGAAATGTTATCTTTTTAACTTTATCATGTGGGCAATGGCGAGGCAAACGCGTTCCAGCAATCCTTCGCTGCGGTTTGTGACTGTATTTTCCGGAGCTTCGACAATTTCGGGAATCGCTGGCGCCACAGGCGTGAAACCAGCCTGCTTCAATTCGGTGGAAAGCCCAGCCAGGAATTCCTCCAGCGTTGGCGGGACCTTCGAATCGCCGACATAGAGCAGGGCCACCGGCGCTTCCCACCAGCAGTAGTAGTCGGAATTATTCAGCCATTTGGTAAAGTCTTCAGCGACCCTGCCAATCCAGGCTGGGTGATGGCGAAGGAAGCCGTCCAGCAGCCAGTTAAACCGTTCAAGGGAAGTACCGTCGTGAAGGCATTCGTCCTGCAAAGCTTGCCAGACGGTTGCCCTGTCCACGGCATTTTCGCGCAGGAGCAAAGTCAGGTCGAAGATGTCCTTGAAGCGGGGGCGGACCAGGCACTGGTGCAGTTTCCAGGCAATCTGCAGCTCCAGCGGGCAGACCTGGGGCACGGTAAAGGAGGCGCCGGCCTGGGGGCGGTAATCGAGCGGGTGTGGCGCGGGCACCAGCTTCAAACCGAAACTGACGTCCATGCCGCGGATGACGTATTCTGTCTCCCCCACCCAGGCGAGGAGGTCCGTGTCCACCGTCGGGAAATCATCGTCCATCGCATAATCGATCCTGCGCCAGAACGCATTCTCCTTGAAGCTGCGAAAACGGATACCGTCGTCCAGTTCGGTCTCGGTCACCGCCGTTATCCATTGATTGAGTTCGGCTTCGTTGAGTTCGCCCGTGCCTACCCAATCGAGATCACCCGGGATGCGCCGCCAACCTTCATGCATGAACTGGCGCGTAACATAGCTTCCCTTAAGCGCAAATGGACCGCCCACCAGTGCGGCACGCCTCACGAAACCCTCCTCGACGGCGATGCGCAATACATCCTCTTCCCGCATCCCCATCTGTTCGGCGTATGCCCGCCTTTCTGCTACCTCAATCATCATTTCATCTGCTCCAGCCATCCGGAATCCAACGCGAGGTTGCTGTCATAAACCACGCGTTCCCATTGTTGTTTGCTGACTTCCCAACCCTGCGCACCGATCGCCGCGCGCAGGGCCGCAACCTGTGTTGCCAGTTGCGGAAAGTCGCCCGTTTCGCGCACAGTCACATACCGCCTGTTGCCGCCACGGATGGCGTTCTGCGACAGGTGGCCGCCGTATGCCTGGCAGATTTCGGCCAGCCGCATCCTGTCTGGCTCCTGGACTTCAACCCGGCCATGCCATTCGCAGTAGTGATGGGGTGTTTCCCGGCTGGCGACGACATCCTGCTCAATCTTGCAGCGCAAGACCTGGTAGCCGAACGCCGACAATTCGCGGGAAAGCGCTTTCGCAAAACGGACGACTTCGTCGAACTTGCCGGCCTTCCCCAGGGTCAGCATTGGTTGTAGCGGGGTGTCGCCGCGCGCGAGCTCGATCACCATCGCCTTTCCACCGAGTGAAGCGACGCGCTGTTCGAATGCCTGCCAGGCCGAGGTGGCCATGGCAGCAACGGTAAGGTGAATTTCGTACATAAACCTGGAGTAGCAAAGAAAAACCCTGACAGCCGGGGCATGTCAGGGTTTCGGTGATATCGGCTAAATAGCTGAATCAGAAGGGAATATCGTCATCCATGTCCGAGAAGTTCGGCGCCGGGCGCGGTGCCGGGCGTGGTGCCGGAGCCGGTGCAGCCTGTGGACGCGGCGCCTGGCGTGGCGCTGGCGCGTCGTAGCCCATGTCGTCGCCACCGCCCATGCCGCCACCCATGCCGCCACCGGTATCGCCACGGCCGCCCAGCATCTGCATGTTTTCAGCGATGATGTCGGTTGCGTACTTTTCGATGCCGTCCTTGTCGGTGTACTTGCGGGTCTGCAGGCGACCTTCCACGTACACGGAAGAACCTTTTTTCAGGTACTGGCCGACGATTTCAGCCAGGCGGCCGAAGAAGGAAATACGGTGCCATTCGGTCAGCTCTTTCTGCTCGCCGGTGTTGCGGTCTTTCGAACGGTACGAGGTAGCTACGGCGATGTTGGCAATCGCGTCACCGCTAGGCATGTAGCGGATTTCCGGATCGCGACCCAGATTGCCGACGATGATCACTTTGTTGACTGATGCCATTTATGAAACTCCTGAAGGGGTGTAGGGGCAATTCCACAGCCCCAAAACCACGGAGTTTACCCTAAATTAATAGCCTATCAAATATCGCCGGAACTGATGCAGCTCAATTTGTTGTCGGGTTGGCGCGCGGCGCCTTCAGCAAGCGCAGGGCGACCACAAGGGCGCAGGAAACTACCCCGCAACCGGCCAGGTAGACCGCATTGACGCCATGCTGGCCAGCCAGCGCACCGGCCAGCGGGCCGGTCACACCCAGCGAAATATCGAGGAAGGCGACATAGGCGCCCATCGCCGCACCGCGGCTCTGCGGCGGGGTGCGCTTGACCGCTTCCACCCCGAAACCGGGGAAAGCCAGCGAGTAGCCGAAGCCGGTCAGCGCGGCTCCGACGTACACCAGCGACGGCGCCGATGCCTGCCAGATGCACAGTTGGCCAAGGGCCTCGATCAGCACGCACACCAGGGCCACGCGCGCGCCACCAATCTTGTCCGGCAGGTGGCCGAACAGCAGGCGGGCGCCGATGAAGGCTGCGCCGAAGGCGGTAAACGCCAGCGACGGGCTGCCCCACTCCTTGGCCGCAAACAGCAGTGAGATAAAGGCAGTGATGACGCCAAAACCGACGCTGGAAAAAGCCAGTCCCATGCCAGGCCACCACACCGCACCCAGCACCTTATAGAACGGAATGCGGCGCGCGCTGGCCGGCGGCAGGCCCTTGCTATTGGCCAGTACCAGCAGCGCCAGCACCGGCGCCAGCATGCCGGCCAGCGCAATGCCCTGGAAACCGTACTGCTGGTACATCGCCATTCCGGCCGGTGCGCCGGTTGCATAAGCGCCGTACATGGCAATGCCAACCCAGGCCATGACCTTGCCTGAGTTTTGCGGGCCGACCAGGCCGACGCCCCAGCTAAGGGCACCGGTGACGATCAGGCTTTCGGCTCCGCCCAGCAGGATGCGGCCGGCGATCAGCACCGCAACCGAGGCTTCCGGCTGCGCGACCATGAAGAGCGAAGCCAGATAGGCCAAAGCGGAAGCAACTGCCAGCACGAAGCCGGTCATTACGGCGCGCCTGGAGCCACGGGTGTCGCACAGGCCACCGGCCCAGGCGCGGGTCAGCAAGGCGGCCGCGAACTGGGCGCCGGCGACGACGCCGACCATCCGGGTGCCCAGTCCAAGGCTGCCGTGCACATGCAGCGGCAGCGCCGGCAGCGCGATGCCGATGGCCATGAAGCTGACGAATACCGCCAGCACGATAGGGAAAATCCGGACAACAATATTGGCGGCCTGCGGGGCGGCTGTCGTGGCGGGAGAGGCGAAGTCTTTTGGGGGGCTCATAGGAAAGCTTTCGTGGTTGACAATGAATTCTTGGAATGCGAGCATTTGCTCACATCTGGCCAAAATTTTAAAATCAACAACATCCTGCGAAAACTCGCATTCCAGCTCGCCCATGGTCGACATCCCACAGCCCCGCAAAGCCCCGCGCCAGGCGCGTTCCAAAGCCACCGTCGAGGTGATCCTGCAGGCGACGGCTCGCATTTTTTCCGAGCATGGCTACGCCGGAACCAACACCAACCTGATCGCCGAGAAGGCCGGCATCAGCATCGGCTCCCTCTACCAGTACTTCAAGAACAAGGATGCGCTGATCGCGGCACTGCACCAGCGGCATGCGGAACAGGTGCAACAGACCGTGGAACAAGTCCTGGCCAGGCCCTTCCAGCCCACGCTGGCCGGCCATATCGGCGCGATGGTGCAGGCGCTGCTGGCCGCCCACCTGCTGGAGCCGGCGCTGCACAAGATGCTGGAACTGCAATTCCCTTATTTCGATGCGCCGCAATCGGAGAACGAAGCCGACCTGGGCATCTTCAAGCGCGTACGCGCCCTGCTGGAGGATTGGCGTTCCGACATCGCTCCGCCCAACCTGGACCTGGCTACCTGGGTTGTCCTTCAGATCATGGAATCGATGGTGCACGCCGCAGTGATCGATGCGCCCGGCTTCGATATGGCCGACATCGAAGACTCGATCACCAGCGCCGTCATGGGCTACCTGACGTACCGCCCAAATACTGGTAATATGTACAGTATTTGACGCTGGGCTTGGTGTATCCGGGGCGCGGCGCAAGAATTCATTCGACGCTATAGTATCGGGCTGACCCCGAAAGGTATCCACGCATGGAAGAAATCCGCATCCGCGGCGCGCGCACGCACAACCTGAAAAACATCAACCTCGACCTGCCTCGCAACAAGCTGATCGTGATCACCGGCTTGTCCGGCTCCGGCAAGTCGTCGCTGGCGTTCGACACCCTGTACGCTGAAGGCCAGCGCCGCTACGTCGAGTCGCTGTCGGCCTACGCGCGCCAGTTCCTGCAGCTGATGGAAAAGCCTGACGTGGACATGATCGAAGGCCTGTCGCCTGCGATCTCCATCGAGCAGAAGGCCACCTCGCACAACCCGCGTTCGACGGTGGGCACCGTGACCGAGATCCACGACTACCTGCGCCTGCTGTACGCGCGCGTCGGTACCCCTTACTGCATCAACCACCCGGACCATGCGCTGGCCGCGCAATCGGTATCGCAGATGGTCGATGCCGTGCTGGCCATGCCAGAGGGCACCAAGCTGATGATCATGGCGCCGGTGGTGGCCAACCGCAAGGGCGAGCACGTCGACCTGTTCGAGGCCATGCAGGCCCAGGGTTTCGTGCGCTTCCGCGTGCAGAGCGGCACCCACGACGCCAAGATTTATGAAGTGGACGACCTGCCGAAGCTGAAGAAGACCGAGAAGCACACCATCGACGTGGTCATCGACCGCGTCAAGGTGAACGCCGAGATCAAGCAGCGCCTGGCCGAATCCTTCGAGACCGCGCTGCGCCTGGCCGACGGCCGCGCCATCGCCTATGAAATGGATTCCGGCGCAGAGCATATCTACTCGAACAAGTTCGCCTGCACCACCTGCGGCTATTCGCTGCAGGAACTGGAGCCGCGCCTGTTCTCGTTCAACAACCCGATGGGCGCCTGCCCCGAGTGCGATGGCCTGGGCCATATCGAGTTCTTCGACCCGCGCCGCATCGTCGCCTTCCCCAACCTGTCGCTGGCTTCCGGCGCGGTGAAGGGCTGGGACCGCCGCAACCAGTTCTACTACTCGATGCTGGCCGCGCTGGCCGCCTACTACGACTTCGACCTCGACACCCCGTTCGAACAGCTGCCGTCCAAGGCGCAGGACGTGGTGCTGCACGGTTCCGGCAAGACCGCCATCCCGTTCACCTACATGAATGAGCGCGGCCGCGCCGTGGTAAAGGAACATACCTTCGAAGGCATCGTCAACAACCTGCAGCGCCGCTACCGCGAAACCGATTCGATGGCGGTGAAGGAAGAACTGGCGAAGTTCATCAACGAGAAGAAGTGCCCGAGCTGCGAAGGCGCGCGCCTGCGCGTGGAAGCGCGCCACGTGAAGATCGGCACCGGCAAGCAGGAACGCGCGATCTACCAGATCGCCGACAAGCCGCTGCGCGATACGCTGTCCTACTTCGAGCAGCTGAAGCTGAAGGGTGCGAAGAAGGACATCGCCGACCGCGTGATCAAGGAAATCGTTTCGCGCCTGACCTTCCTGAACAACGTGGGCCTGGACTACCTGTCGCTGGAACGCAGCGCCGACACCCTGTCGGGCGGCGAAGCGCAGCGTATCCGCCTGGCGTCGCAGATCGGCTCCGGCCTGACCGGCGTGATGTACGTGCTGGACGAGCCGTCCATCGGCCTGCACCAGCGCGACAACGACCGCCTGATCGACACCCTGAAGCACCTGCGCGATATCGGCAACTCGGTGCTGGTGGTGGAGCACGATGAAGACGCGATCCGCACCGCCGACTACGTGGTCGACATGGGCAAGGGCGCCGGCGTGCATGGCGGCGACGTGATCGCCGCCGGCCCGCTGAAGGACATCCTGAAATCGAAGGAATCGCTGACCGCGCAATACCTGAGCGGCAAGCTGCAGATCGCCGTGCCGAAGAAGCGCCACGTGGCCGACCCGCAGCGCCAGTTGACCATCACCGGCGCCACCGGCAACAACCTGAAGAAGGTTAACCTGTCGCTGCCGGTGGGCCTGATGACTTGCGTGACCGGCGTGTCCGGTTCCGGCAAATCGACCCTGGTCAACGACACCCTGTACCCGGCCTTGTCGCGCCACCTGTTCGGCTCCCAGACCGAACCGGCGCCGCACGATTCCATCAGTGGGCTGGAACATTTCGACAAGGTCATCTCGGTCGACCAGGCCCCGATCGGCCGCACCCCGCGTTCGAATCCGGCCACCTACACCGGCCTGTTCACGCCGATCCGCGACCTGTTTGCTACCGTGCCGGTGGCGAAAGAGCGCGGCTACTCGGCCGGCCGCTTCTCTTTCAACGTCAAGGGCGGCCGCTGCGAGGCCTGCCAGGGCGACGGCGTGATCAAGGTCGAAATGCACTTCCTGCCGGACGTGTACGTGCCTTGCGACGTTTGCCACGGCAAGCGCTATAACCGCGAAACGCTGGAGGTCCACTACAAGGGCAAGAGCATCACCGAGGTGCTGGACATGACGGTGGAAGACGCGCACGAGTTCTTCAAGGCCGTGCCGGTCATCGCGCGCAAGCTGCAAACCCTGCTCGACGTGGGCCTGGGCTACATCAAGCTGGGACAGAGCGCCACCACGCTGTCCGGCGGCGAAGCGCAGCGCGTCAAGCTGTCGCTGGAACTGTCCAAGCGCGATACGGGCCGCACGCTGTATATCCTGGACGAGCCGACCACCGGCCTGCACTTCCACGATATCGACCTGCTGCTGAAGGTGATCCATCGCCTGCGCGACCACGGCAACACCCTGGTCATCATCGAGCACAACCTCGACGTGATCAAGACTGCCGACTGGATCGTCGACCTCGGTCCCGAGGGCGGCGCCGGCGGCGGCCAGATCATCGCCAGCGGCACGCCGGAAGAAGTGGCGGCCAACCCGGCCAGCGTGACCGGCAAATACCTCGGCCCACTCCTCAAGAAAAAATAATGAGCCTGCATTCCGTCAAACACTTCCTGGCGCAGCACGCGCCGGACCTGGAAGTCATCGAACTGGCGGAAAGCACCGCGACCGTGGCCCTGGCCGCGGCCGCGCACGGCGTCGAGCCGGGCCAGATTGCCAAGACCCTGTCGCTGCGCATGAAGGAAGGCATCGTCCTCGTGGTGACACGCGGCGATGCGCGGCTGGACAACAAGAAGTTCAAGGCGCACTTCGGCGCCACCGCGCGCATGCTGGGCGCGGAAGAAGTCGAAGCGCTGACCGGGCACCCGGTCGGTGGCGTCTGTCCTTTCGGCCTGCCGGGGCCGATTCCGGTGTACTGCGATGTGTCGCTGCGCGGGTACAAGGAAGTTCTTCCTGCCGGCGGCGCAATCAATGCCGCAGTGCGGATCTGCCCCGAACGCATGGCCACGCTGACCGGTGCGCAGTGGGTGGATGTGGCGCAGGCGCCTGGTAGTACAATCTAAGCCACTACCATCCCCTTGCGCGGAGGGCGCCATGCCAGCGCTGCATCGCCTGATTTTGCTTTGTGTCCTGGCGCTGCCTGCCGGCGGCGTAGGGGCCGACACCATCTACTACCCCGCCCCCGAAGTTTTCGAGAACGGCAAGTCCGACTACGCCTTCGAACTGCTGCAACTGGCCCTGGCCAAGGCGGGCAGCCCGCACCGCGCCGAACTCGCGCCGTTGTACAGGCAGCAGAACCGCGCCATTGCCGAACTGATGGCCAACACCGGCAAGATCCACGTGGTCGGCACCATGACTTCCGCCGAGCGCGAGACGCAGATGCTGCCAGTGCGCATCCCCATTTCAAAAGGCCTGATCGGTTGGCGCATCCTGCTGCTGCGGGAAGACAAGCGCGACGCGCTGCGCGAAGTGCGCAGCGTGAGTGATCTGAAAGGCATCCGCATGGCGCTGGGCCAGGACTGGCCGGACCTGGCGGTGCTGCAGGCTGCCGGGCTGGCGCCCGATACGGTATCCGCTTACAGCCGCCTGTTCGGCATGCTCAAGGCGCAGCGCATCGACGCGATACCGCGTTCGGTGAACGAAATCTGGTCCGACGCGGCACGCCATCCCGGCCTGGCTGCCGATCCCTACCTGGCGCTGCATTACCCCGCCGCCGACTATTTCTTCGTCCACCGCGACAACGCCGCATTGGCCGATGAAGTCCGCCGCGGGCTGGAGGCAGCGCAGGCGGACGGCTCGTTCGACCGCCTGCTGCTTGGCTATTACCGCACCATGCTGGACAAGGCGGCGCTGGGCAAGCGCCGCATCATCGAATTGCCGAACCCCGGGCTGCCGCCTGAAACGCCGCTGGCGCGCAAGGAGCTGTGGCTCACGCTCGAACAGCTGCGGCGTTAAGCGGTAAACACTAATCCATCTGCTGTGGCGTCGGATAGCGCTTGCCGTCGTAACGCAGCAACTGCGTTACGACCTTTACCTTGGGCTGGTCGGAAATGCGCGTGATGAGCAAGTCCGCATAGCCATTGCTGCGTGTGGTAGCAATCCCGATCGTGTAGCTGAACGTCTCGGTCTTGGGCTCATAGGACGGATTTTCGTTATTTCCGTTTTCCCACGGCGCCGCGCCAGGCAAATAGCGCCAGGTGGAAACTGCCATGTCGGACAGGATGGGCCGGATTGCGGCTCCTTCACGCACGTATAGCGTGCGCATCGGCCCGTAGCCTCCTTCCGCATAGCGCGGGCTATAGGTGCCGACATCAATACCGAATGCGCGCAACCCGGGCTGCACAAAATAGCGTGCGGTGTCGAACTTGATTCCATCGACATAGCGCGTGATCGCGTCAACCTCCGCCATCGTCAAGTAGCTGGCAATTACCTTGCCTTGCGCCTGGTCGATCAAGGCAACCAGCATTTGCTTTTGTTCTTCTTTATGTCCCTCGTAAATGAAGACACCGAGCGTATATGGCTCCTTGCCTGGCCACGCCTTGCATGCACTGGCAACACCTTCCGTGACCTGGTGTTTCCCGCTTTTCCGCATAAACTCGCCAGCCAGTTCGATCATCTGATCGTCGCACACTTGCCGGTCGGCCAGGTCCTGTTTTTCGCGCGCCAGCCTGCTCGCCTCTGCCGCGGCTTCCGCCTCCCGCTGCTTGCGCTCCGCTGCCAGCAAGGCCGCTCTTTCCTCAGTCAATTCACGGCACACATTCCACAAGTCGTTGGCAGGATTGTCGCCGCACTTGGCGCCCAGCGCCTGCCTCACTTCGTCGCGCGCGGCGCCCGGCGTATCGAGGAATGGCCGCAAGCCCGCCAGTGGCGCCAGTGCTTGCGCCGTGCCGGTCTGCACATAGCTTTCCGACAGGCCCTTCACGTTGTCGAGCGCGCGGCAACTGGTCTGCTCCAGTTCAAGCTTGCCCAGTGCATAACCCAGCAACAGGGGAGCGGGCAATTCCTGCATTTGTTCCGTGGACAGGTGGCACCCCTTGCCCGCAGCGCTGTCCCGGCCCAGCGCTTGCAACTGCGCCGGCGCCAAAGACTGCGCCGCGGCGAGCGCCATCCATGGCGACACGACCCGCTTGCCCACGGGGCTTAACGGGTTGTAGCCCTGGTGATTTGCCAGCAACAGATCCAGCGCCACCGTCTTCGCCAGCAGGCGCTCCATTTCCCCGGCCGGCCAAGCCTGCGGATGGTCCAGCAAAGCCGGCACTTTCGCTGTCAGGTAAACCAGCTGCACGAATGCGGCCTCGCGTTCGTCAAGCGCCTTGTCCTGCAGTCGCGGCAAAAAGTATGGCTCAAGCTTTTGCAGGATGCGCGGCAATTGGGCGTGATGCGGATTCAGTTCGACTAGCGCCGGCAGGAGATGCACGCAACTGTCGGGTCCTTTTCCCTGGCAGCCGTTCGACAGCAGGAATTTGCTCAACCTGTCTTCAATTATGGCCGCCGATGCCAGGCCACGCGAAGTTTCCGGCGAGGATTCACTGATCCCGCCAGCGTCTTCAAGCTGCTTGCGTACGCACTGCCTGAAATTGGGTCCCGTCCCACCCCGCCAATCGGAATTTTTCATACCCCAGATCAAAGGTTCCATATGCCTGACACGCCAGGCTGCGGCAGGAAGGCAGCGCAGGAAAGCAATCTGTGCTCCCGATTCCTTGCCCCATTTTTCGTCGGCATAGTAGACGTGCAGGGTCTCGGCCGAGCGCTGCCCTTCCCGCACAGGCTCATTGATCCGGTCTTCCGGCAGGATGCGCGCCCATACAGCTTGGGCCTTGGAAGGCGTATCGAGCCGGAAGTAGTCCCAGGCGCCGGCCTGGTCAATCAGCGGCTGCTTCAAGGTCCAGAATGTCGCCGCAAATTCCGGCATGTCCAGCAGCCGGGGCAATTTTTGCCGATCAAGGAACTCCCATGGCTGGCCGGCCGGATCTTCGCGGCGGTAACGACGGCGCGCCTCCGCCATGATGGCCGTGAATTCTTCTTTGCTCAATGGCTGCAGGCGCGGTGCGCTATCGTCGCCGGCCGCTGCTGCGAAACCGGCAGCGCAGGCGAGCAGCAGGCCCAGGCCAACCAAAATGGATTTGCTCATAAACGATCAGGGGGATGACTTGATGGGCGGCAGGCGCAACACCTTGCCGTTCTCGCGCATGAAGACCACAATCCCCCCATCGCTCATCGGAGCCAGGATAGGATGGTAGGTATAAGGCAGGCGCTTGATGGGAGCAAGCCGCTGCGCGACTGGATCGAACCATTCGATGGAACTGTCGCTTGCAATCACCAGCGGGTCTTGATCGCCGAAATTGACATAGCTGCCGCTGATTCCCATCCGGCCGCCAGCGTCCGCGATCGACACCCATGCCGCCTTGCGCGCATCCCAGCGCAGCGGCCAGGCGCTGTGATCCGGAACAGCGACCAGCGTCCCGCCAGGCAGAAGGCGGCGCTGGAACCCTCGCGACGCGTCCTTTGCATACTCCTTCGGCGGTGCTGCCATTATCCAGTTGCAGCTGGCGGTGTCAAAGCTGAGCGGAAGGGTCGGCGCAGGACCGAGCTCCACATCATCAACCTTGCCCCGAACGCCCGCCGCCAGCAACGCAGCGCGCGTGACTGGCGACACCAGCTCCTGCTTCAGCACTCCTCCGCTGACGCGCAGCAGCATTGAGCGGGTTGGCGCAGGCTGGCCCCCCTCTTCCCTCCCGGTTTGCATGCACGCCAGCGCCAGTTGCGAGTCGATGGGAATGAGCCGCCGCATCTCCGTACCAAGGGGCAGCACCAGCGGCGGCGCAAAGCTGCGCGATTCCGGATTCCACCAGACCAGCGAGGCGAATGGCTGGTCTGTATCGTCAGCATGCGAACCGCCGGCTACTACCGTACCATTGCCAAGCCTGCTCCAGCTTCTTCCGATCGACGTATGACGAGGCCAGCCTTTTGCCGTGGCCCTTTGCCGCGTGAGCGCATTCCACACCACAAAGGCCTTATCGGTCAGCAGCAGGAAGTCGTCATTGCCAAGCGTGACGACATCCGGGTTCAATTTGTTGGGCCAGTCGATAACGGCATAAGGCGGCTCGTCGGCCTGCGGTGCAGCGATGGCAGGAGACGTCATCGCTGCAACTGCCATCGCATAGGCGAGGTGTTTGAGATTCATGCCGGCAAGCATAGACAAACCGCCAGCGAAAGTCACGCCTCCCTTACGCCGCGCGGCGCGCTGTTGCCAGCCAGCGTTCCAGCTGCGGGAAGCGGTCGTAGCCCCAGAACGGTTCCCCGTCCGCCAGCACGAAAGGCACGCCAAACACACCCTTCGCCAGCGCTTCCTCATTGCCCTGCTTGAACTGCGCCTTGATCGCCGGTTCTTCCATGCCGGCCAGGAAAGCCGAACCGTCGATGCCCTGGCTTTCCGCAATTCCCAGCAGCACGGCCTTGTCGGCGATATCCACGCCATCGGCGTAATAGGCCTGGAAGCAGGTGCGAGCAAACGACACCGCCGCATCGGCGCCATGGTTGGCGCGCACCCACAACATGGCCCGTCCCGGCGCCATCAGCATCTGCGGAAAGGCGCTGGAAGGATTAAAGGGAATCGCCTCCTCCTGCGCGGTGCGCTGCATGTCGCGCGTCACGTACTTCCATTTGACCGGCACCACCGGCGACGGCAGTACGCCGGTTACCTGGGTCAGCGCAGGCAACAGCACCGGATGCCAGCGCACGGTGGCGCCATTGGCAGCCGCCAGCCATTCGATGCGGCGGGCGGCAAAGTAGGAGTAGCCCGAAGCGAAATCAAAGTAGAAGTCGAGGACCATGGCCGCTCCTTAGTAGTTTTCGCCGAAATCGCTGTTGTTCTTCGGCAGCCCGCGCAGGATGCCCCACAAGCTGCTGTGGCTCACGAAGTAGATGCCGACCGGCACCAGCAAAAGTAGGAATCGCATTTTCTTTCTCCAATTTCGCACACCCGTGCGAAGTTTGTTTAAAAAAGGCCGCAGGCGAACCCGCGGCAACCCAAAATCACAAGTCGTTGAAACTCTTGTACGTCGAAATCAGTCGGTTGTACGCACGCTGCGCATGGCGCGGCGACTGCTCGTCACGCAGGAAGCGGGCGTCATGCAGCAGGCCCACCACCAGGCTGTAAATCTCGAACACCAATTGCTCGGGTTCGGTGTCCGGCCGAAGCTGGCCGGCTTCCATCGCCTGCAGGATGGTTTTGCGCAGCGAAGCGCGCCAGGCCAATGCGCCTTGCGCCAGGCGGTCGCGCACCGCGCTGCCTTCGTAATCGTCAAACTCGAAAGCACCCGCCGTGTACAGGCAGGAAGTGCGCAGCGCTTCGTCGGCCGCACGCTGGAACCAGGCCGCTACCTGCGCCTGCAGTCGCGGCAGGCCGCGCGGCAGAGACAAGGAAGGCATGAAGACTTCGGCTGCGAAGCGGCGGTCGTATTCGTCCAGCACCGCGCATTGCAACTGCTCCAGCGAACCGACGCGCGAAAACACCCCGCTCTTGCTGATGCCGGTGCGCTTGGCGATCTCGCCCAGCGACAGCTTGCCGATGCCTTCCGCCGCGGCCATTTCCATGGCGGCGTCGAGGATGGTGGCAAAGGTTGCTTCGCTTTTTGCGGTCAGGGTGTCCATGGGCCGAACTTTAGCACACCCATGCGAAATATCAAGCATAAATATTCTCTTATTTTTTTTGATTGACTATTTCGCAAATCCGAATAGAGTTGTGCGCGGGAAATATCTGAGGAGAAACTATGCACCTGCCCCCACTGCGTCACCTTGCAGCCGCCACCCTGCTGGCCTGCGCAACCCTGTCGGCACATGCCCAGGTCACCACCGGCGCCATGACTGCGCCGCGCATGTTCCACCAGGCCAGCGCCCTGGCCGACGGCCGCATCGTCGTTACCGGCGGCACTTCCAAGCCCGGCAACCCGCTCTACGCCAGCACTGAAATCTACGATCCGGCCACCGGCCAATTCACGTCCGCCGCCCCAATGCTTACCCCACGCCGTGAACATGGCGCAGTCACACTGCAGGATGGCCGTGTCCTCGTGGCCGGCGGGATGACCCCGAACAGCACGTTTTCCAGCCTGGCAGAGATTTACGATCCCGCCACCGGACAATGGACCCAGGCTGCGCCCATGAACACCGCCTACTTCCGCACCATGGCGCGCCTGCTGCCCGACGGCCGCGTGCTGGTCGCCTCGCGCGACGATTCGGGCCATCATGCCGAGATCTACGACCCGGTCAAAGGCACGTTCAGCAAATCGGGCGATATGGTTGAAACGACCAGCTGGCACGGCATGGTAGTCCTGGCCGATGGCCGCGTGCTGAAAGCCGGCGGCTACACCGCCAACGGCTACAGCCGCAATGCGGAAATCTGGGATCCGGCCACCAATCAATGGAGCGCAACTGGCCAGATGTCGACCGAACGCCAGGATATCCAGCCGGTGCTCCTGCCCGACGGCAAAGTGTTGGTCGCCGGCGGCCGCTCTTCAATGAAACTGGCAAGCACGGAAATCTACGATCCCGCTACCGGCAAGTTCAGCCCTGGCGCCGACATGCCGATCGCTTTCACCCCCGACAGCAGCGCAACGCTGGGCGATGGCACGATCGTCTTCACCGACCCCTACGCACGGGAGCTGCTGCAATACCAGCCGGCCAGCGGCAAATGGAACATCGCAGGTCCAAAGCGTGGCGCGGCGCGCGAAACCAGCGTGACCCGCCTGCCGGATGGCGCCCTGCTGCTGGCAGGCGGCGCTGCGCTGAACGACGCCACCAGCTACGCGGCGATATTCGAGCAGGCGTGCGCCGGCCAGCAGCTCGCGCTGTCCGCGACTACGGCGACGCCGCCTGGCGACGGCGGCGAATTCAGCATCAACGTGACCGGCGCGCCGGGCTGCCGCTTCGAGGCCGCCAACGTGCCGTCCTGGCTGTCGCCTTGGGGACCAAGCCCGTATATCATGCCGCCGTCCGGCACCTTCTCCTACGTTATCAAGGCCCTCCCGAACCCGAGCGGTGCTGAGCGCAGTGCTTCCTTCTACCTGGCCAACCAGCTGGTGACGGTCACGCAGCCGGTGTCTGCCACTTGCCCGAGCATGCCCTACGTGACGCCAACCATTACCAGGATCGGTTACCAGGGCGGCAGCGGCACGGCCTACGTCTCGGCGCCCGCCACCTGCCCATGGTTTATTTCCGACATGCCGGCCTTTGCATCGCTCACCTCAGCATCAAGCGGCAAGGGCAATGGCAGCTTCACCTACTCGGTTCCCGCCAACCCCGGCAGCACGTCGCGCAGCGCTTCAGGCCAGCTCCTGGCAGCGGCCCAATCCGCCAGCTTTACCTTTACCCAGGATGGGCCGCCGCAATGCCCGACTGCTCCATCGATCAGCCTGAGCAGCACAACCTTCCCTGCGGCCGGCGGCACCATCAACGCCACGGTCAGCGCCGCGCCAACTTGTCCTTGGACCGTCAGCGCACTGCCGGCCTGGGTCAAGCTTGCCACTGCCGGCAGCGGCACCGGCAACGGCAGTTTTGCGCTGACCGCCAGCGCCAACAAGGGTTATGCACTCAGCGGCAGCGGCCAGGTCAGCGGCCCGGGGGTGGCCTCGACCTTCAACCTGCTCCAGGAGGCCAGCCCTTGCGCCAGCTGGAGCGTCAGCCCAACCAGTGTCCGTGCCTCCAACACTGGCGCCACCGGCAGTTTCACTGTCAAAGCCGATGCCAGCTGCAGCTGGAACCTGAGCGGCGCGCCAAGCTGGATCACGATTTCCGGCGCCAGCAACGGCAGCGGCAATGGCACCATCAGCTATTCCATTGCACCGAATTCCGGTACGAGCCGCAGCAGCACGCTTTCGCTGTCGGGCGCTGGCCCAACGCTTTCGCTTAGCGTCAACCAGGATGGTCAAACGGCTACTTCCTGCAGCACGCAGGTCAATAGCGGCGTGCCTGTCAACGGTAACCTGCAATCGTCCGGATGCCCGGTCGGTGCACGCGGCACAGGGTATTACACCGATCGCTACACCTTCAACAGCGAACCAGGAAAGCTGGTGACGATCGCGCTGTCCTCCACTGCCTTCGATACCTACCTTTACCTGCGCAATCCGGCGGGATCGGTCATCAAGTCGGACGACGATAGCGGTGGCGGCACCAACTCGCGCATCAGCTTCACGCTGCCAGCGGGTACGGCCGGCACTTACACTATCGAGGCCACCAGCTATTCCAGCGGCCGTACCGGCGCCTACACCCTGACCTTTACTCAGTAAGGGTCGGGACTCCAGACGGCGTACATCTCGCCGTCTTCCTCTACGCCCGCCTCGATGAAGCTGCAGGCGGCGTAGAGCTCTTTCGCCACGGCGTTGTCCGGACGGTAGCTGGTCCAGATGCGCTGCACATCCCCATGCTTCTGGATCTCCGCCAGCGCCAGTTCGACAGCGCGGCGCCCATGTCCCCTGCCCTGGAAGCGGCGGTCCACCATCAGGTGGTAGATCGCGTAATCGCCCGGTTCATCCTCGGCGCCCGGTGCGGCATACATCAGGAAACCCACCACGCCATCCTTGTCGGCGATGGCGCGGCAATGGTAGTTGGGGTGAAAGCTGGCTTCCGCAATCGCATACATGGTGGCTGCCGCATGGTCCTGCTGGTGCTCATGCAGTTCGAGTTCGGCGATGTTGGTGAAATTCTCCTTGGTGACCACGTGCAGGTTGGTGGTGATCCATTTCCTCAGGAAGCGTTGATATGGCCTCATTCATGACTCCTTCTTCTTCGTTACAGCTCTAGTACTGCGTTCATTTCGCCATCCTCGTCGAGGTCCGTCTCGACGAAGCCCATGCTGGCGTATAGATCCTTGGCCCTGGTGTTGTCCGGCTGGTAGCTGATCCAGATCTTGCGCACGCCGCCGCGCGCGCGGATCTCGGCCAATGCCACCTGCAGCGCCTTGCGGCCGTAGCCCTTGCCCTGGTGGAGCAGGTCCACCATCAGGCGCCAGACACCGAACTCGCCTGGCTGGCCTTCCAGTTTCAGGTCCACATACATCAGGAAGCCAACCAGATCCTCGCCCGCGTAGATGGCACGGGCCTGCATCTCCGGGTAAAAGCTGGCTTGCGCAATCGAATAAGAATTGCTGGCGATGTAATCGCGCTGGTGGTCCAGCAGCCGCAGGTCGGTGATGTCGTCGAAGTTCTGCCGGGTGACAGCTCTCAGTTGGATCTCCATGATTCCTTTCCTCCTTGCGCCGGGACCAAAAACAAAAACCCCGGCAAGTATCCTTACCGGGGTTTTCGTCGTGGGACGTCCGGCTCGGGGGTGGCAATTTGCCAGAAGCCCCGAGCGCACGCGCATCAGGGCTATCTGGTGTGCTTAATGCAGTTGATAGCGAAATTGCGCATGACTGTCCTTTCTTAATCTGGGTTATACAAAACTTACGAGCGCTGATTCTGCGCTCTACGCGAATGCAGTGTCAAGAAAAAATTTGTATAAATATTCACTCGGCATTCTTGTACAGGACATCGATGCGCTTGATGATCTTTTCGCTGAGCTTGGCGGCATTGGCGTAGCGTTCATGCAGCTGCGGCACAGTGATCGTGTTGCGCAACAGGCGCTTGCCGTTCGGGGTCGCCAGGGCATGGTAGCGCTGCTCGATGCTGTCTCCCTGCGCAAGCGCGGAGTCCAGGTAGTTGCGCAGCTTTTCATGCCGGTTGCGCCAGCCGCCCTCCGACGTTTCGATCGCGCGGTGGTACGACTGGTACAGCGTAAGGATATCGTTCAGCAGCTCCTCGTCCTCAATATTGATCAGCTTCCCGCTCGACTTGAAGCCTTCAAAGCGGCTGCTGGTGGGGATGAAGAAGCGGTTGGAATACACATTAATCCACGCAGGCTCGAATTTTTCCGCATCCGGGCTGCCTTTCGGATCGAGTTCGGCCAGGTAACGGAACTGTGCATCGGATTCCCGATAGGCTCCCGGCAGCCAGTTCAGTTGCTTGATGTCGCCAGCCAGGTCGCCTTTCAATCCCAGCAGGAAAGTGCGTACCTGTTTCTGCTCATGGCGATGCTCGCTCATGCTGTGGAACCAGATGCTGATGCTGACCGCAAATACGATGATCACGATTTCCAGCGCGATCTCTTTCAACTTGTGCGCCAGTCCATGATGCTTGCTGGCCGCCATATTGATGACGTTCTTGCCGTGCTTTGCTACCTCGAGTTCTGCCATGGTGTCCCCGCTAGAAAGAGCTGGAAATGATAGCCGGGATTAACTTGCAAAATGTCACTCTTTATCACGCGTGCTCCACTATTTCCACGAGTTTGCTACCGTGAGTAGATGATGAGCATCTACAAGCACGCGCTATCGCTGCTGCTGGCCTGGCATGGCCTGGCCGGTGCAGCCGAGCCAAGCCGGATCAGCGTGCAGACGCTGGCGGCGGGCAAGGAAGTGGCGCGCATCATGCTGCCGATTGGCCAGCAGCATACGGTGCAAGTGGAAGCGAACCAGGTCGAGCAGGATAGCCGCGGCACCACGCACGCGCGTGGCAATGTGCGCGTGACCATCCGAACCGGCGGCAATGGCGGCCCGGCCACCGCCATCGTCGGCGAAGAAATCATCATCAAGCGCAAGGTGCTTGATACCCGCGAGCTCGCCGCCATCCGCGCGCTGGAAGCCATGGGCGCGCCAGGCAAGCGCGATGCGGCGCGCGACCGCAAGGAGCTGGCGCGGCTGAAGACTATCGTAGCGTCCCACGGCTGGCCCGGTGCCCGTTTTGCCGGCCCGGAACTGTCGCAGAATGCGTTCACTGTGCTGATGCGCATGCCCGAGAAGGAGCTGGAGGCCCTGCTGCCTGCCCTGCGCGAGGCGCAAGCACAGAACGACGTGCCGGGCTCGCAACTGGCGCAGGCCGAAGACCGGCTGCGCGTTGCCAAGGGCCTGCCGCAGCGCTACGGCACCCAGCTCGCCAGCGGCAAACCGACAGTCATAGAAGACGAAGGCGCGCTGGAAATCCGCCGCAAGATGATGGGGCTGCCGCCAATGCCCGTTACATCCGGACATTGACAGGCCTGCTGCTTACTCCTCCCGTTCCAATTGGCGGCGCAGTTGCTGCTTCAGCGCGCGCCGCGACTGTTCGACGCGCTGGTGGCCGCCGGCCTTGCGCTGGCGCGCCAGCACGGCCAGCGGGTTGCGCGGCTTGGGTAGTTTGATGGTTACCTTCATTGCTTATCCTTTCACGCACACGACCTGCTTCAGCGTGTGCACGATTTCGACGAGGTCGGACTGATGCGCCATGACCTGGTCAATGTCTTTGTAGGCGGCGGGGATTTCATCCACCACGCCGCCATCCTTGCGGCATTCGATGCCCTGCGTCTGTTCGGCCAGGTCGAAACGGTTGAATTTGCGTTTCGCCTCGCTGCGGCTCATGCGTCGTCCGGCGCCGTGCGAGCAGGAGCAGAACGATTCCTCGTTGCCCTTGCCGCGCACGATGTAGCTGCGGGCACCCATGCTGCCGGGGATGATTCCCAGCTCGCCCTCACGGGCCGAGATGGCGCCCTTGCGGGTGACGTACAGCTTGTGGCCGAAGTGCGATTCCTGCGCCACGTAGTTGTGGTGGCAGTTGATCGCCTCGCCGTCGAGCTTGAACGGCGGGACGTGCGGCTCCAGTGCAGCCACCACGCGGCGCATCATTTCGCGCCGGTTCAGCATGGCGTAGTCCTGGGCCCAGTCCACTGCTTCCACATAGTCGTCGAACAGCTCCGAGCCTTCGCTGAAGTAGGACAGGTCGCGGTCCGGCAGGTTTACCTTATGCCGCATCATTTCCTTGCGTGCAGCGGAAATGAAGTAGCGGCCGATGACATTGCCGATGCCGCGCGAGCCCGAATGCAGCATGATCCAGACCCGCTGCTCTTCATCGATACATAACTCGATGAAGTGGTTGCCGCCGCCGAGGGTGCCGAGCTGGCAGATCCAGGTCTGCGCGAACTTGTGCTGCATCTTCATGATGCCCTTGTGGCGCGCCACGATGCGGTCCAGGCGGTCGTTCAGCGGACGCCCGACGCGGGCGTGGGCCGAGCCGCGCACCTTGTCGAAGGCGTGCTGCTCGAAACCGACCGGCACCAGCGTTTCGATCGCGCTGCGCACGCGCGCCAGGTTGTCGGGCAACTGGCTCGCAACCAGCGTGGTGCGCACGGCGTTCATGCCGCAGCCGATGTCGACGCCGACAGCGGCAGGGATGATGGCGCCGCGCGTCGGGATCACGCTGCCGACAGTTGCGCCGATGCCGGCGTGTACGTCGGGCATGGCTGCCACGTGCGGATGCACGATGGGCAGGTTCGAAATATTCAGCAGTTGCTGGATGGCCGAATGATCAATGTCATCCGTATAGATGTGCACAGACACCAGGCCTTTGTGCAGGCTTTGCTTAATTGGCATAACGTCTTTCGTTATGCCGGGGCTGTAAAAACAAAAACCCCGGCGAGTTTCCTGACCGGGGTTCGTGTTGGAAGAACGACCGGCTCGGGTGGCTTGATTGCCTGCCCCGAGCGCTCGCGCTGCGGGGCTATCTCATTTGCAGATTGTGGATAGCCGTACGTGGCATGGTCGTCCTTTCGAAAATGGGGTTAGTAAAAAATCAGTGGACGCGATTCTGCGCTCATTGCAAACCGTGTGTCAAGAAAAATCTTCAGCACCCTCAGTCAAGGCTGACGTTCTTCTCGTTCGCCACTTTGGTAAGTTTACGGATCAGCAGCTGCCAAGCGACGCCCGAAGCCACACCCAGTGTCTCGAACTTCTCGATGACGTCGTAACCCATGACACACTTACTGCCGGCCAGCGCAACCTTGTCGTTCACTGTCGCTAACTCGACGCCTTCCAGTGCGCGCAACTTGACTTTCAAGTCATCGCTCGCCTGCAGGCGGGTGGCATGAGCATCCAGCGCATCGTCGTCCATGAACCCAAGTCTCTTCACTTCCTCGGTAGCTTCGTCGGGAGTCCATACTTTTGCAGCGACCAACCTGGCTTTGATAGTCTGAACTCTCTTTGAGTACTGATCTTCACGATCGGCCACGACTTTGCTCGTGAGCTTGAACTGCTTCTGGAAACCTGCATTGAATTTCATGGCATGGGCCAGGTTTTCGCAATCCTTTTGCGCAGCCAGCGCTGGCACGCTCAACACTGCCAGAGCAACCACCGCCAGCAAACTTTTTAGTTGATTTTGCTTCATATTTACATTGCAGTTTTAATAGATTTCGGGGCAGCTTATTAGGTAGCCGGCACAGGGTCAACTATTTTAGGGACGCTATTGATGTGCTCTGGATGCCAAGAGATTTTTTGAATCAGTTTTTGTCGTCAATCTTTTCCGCGGGCTTGATGCGGCCCTCTTTAATTGGCCATATCAGACTATTTTGAGTCGTGATGAGGTAAATGGAATGACCGCTCCAAAGCTGCCAGAACACATGTGCTTCAGTCGGCTGCGGATCGAGCAGATGCGATACGGTCAGCGCTTTAGTATCGGCATTCGTCTGGAAGCTGATGCAGCTTTTGCTGAAGGCTCGGTTGGCAGTCATTATGCGGCCAGTTGCATCGGTATCGACGCGATATGTGCCTCCATATGGAACCACATCGTCTTGCGTCGTACCCGGGAGTAGATAGACTTGCCAACCACCTGGCTTGGGCAACACCACGGAGTTGTAGTTCTGCGCGCATGGCTGGAATTCGAAATTCATCCCGGTTTCACGCGCGTTGGCTGCACGCTCCTCATACTCGCTCAGCGCCTGTGGAACTTCGTACTGCGAAACGGTGCCGAACAAACGTCCATCCGGTCCGACTGCCGCACGGTACCAGGCATACAGGCCGTCACCTTCACCCCTTCCGTAAAACGTGACGACGATCACGCCTCCTTTTGCTTCCGTTATGTAGCCTTTCACGCGCTGACGCACAGTTGACGTCATCAAGGGCACAACCTCGTCGCTGACGATGGAAGCTGCATGATCGTGAATGTAGATTTGCAGGCCGCGTTCTTCGGCGGCCTTCAATGCAGCCTGGTCGGGCTGCTGCGCATGCGCAGCAGCGGCAGTCACCGTTGCGAGGAAAGCGGCGTGGATTATTTTCACGAGTTGGTTCAATTGCCGTGTAGTTGCGTCCATTCTTCCATGCTGCTCGGCGTGAAGTCGTCCCTCGACTTTCGCAAGACCGATTTCTCTTTCCCGACCTTTGCGAATGGTGGGTAGCCATCCTGCTCGATGAATTCGCCCTGAAGCGCGCGCGGTTTCAGTTTTCCGGAGAAGGTCAGAATTCTCTTTGCATCCCGGCCCTCACGTGGGAGGCCTGTGAAATGTTCGGTGCCTCGGGAGTAGTCCGCTTTGAATGAAATCTTCCCTTCCTTTTCGTCCAGGGAAATGTCGTACAGTTTTGCCGACGCCGGCTCGGCGGACCCGATCGCGACTCCGATGTCGCCGAAAAGGGTGCCGCCATTCTTATACAGGCTCACATAGTATCCGGATACAGCATGAGGGTCTTCGCCATCGCTCCACACCTGGTTCGAATAATGGCCAACCAGCGATGGCGCCGTTATTCCTGCCTCGCGGACATAAGACGTCACTGAATCGTTTTCGTGCGCAGCAATCGTCCTTAACACCTCGGGATTGTTTTTGTACTTTTTCTTCAAGGCCTTACTTTGCGCTTGTGCGCCTCCGCAGTACTTCATGACGGAACGCTGAATTCTTGTCCGATCGCTTTCGGCTAACTCGCTATCCCATTCCCCAGCTACATGTTGACACGTATCGGCGTAACGAATAAAACCCTGCACATCAGCATTTTCGCCAGCCGCAGCAATGCTGCTTGTAGCGAGCCCAACTGCGATCATCAGTATTGCGACTGTTAATTTCATCTAACTCGCCCACCTTCACCATTATTGCGATAATAATAACTGATCGAAGAGATTGCCCGCGTACAATATTTGCTGCAATGTTCAGGAGATGGGAATGATGTGTTGTCGCCTCGCGTCCGCGTTCGCACTTGCTGTGGCATGCGCCAGTGCCAGCGCGGGAAACCTGGTTAAGGCGTATGCAGACAAGGCAAGAAACGTCCACGTCGTCACAGCGTCCGGCAAGGACATCAAGTTGACGACGGACCGGCGGGCTGATGACGTGCGGCTCTCGCCCGATGGCGAGTCTGCAGCCTGGCTTGTACTTGCTTATTTCGCCGCAGATGGCAGGAAATGGCCCACCGAGCTGCATGTTTATCACGGCGGCCGCACGCGCTCCAGCAAGTGCGGGCTGATTATTCGCGAATATTGGTTCTGGAAGAACGGCACGCATGTCGCCACCGATTGCGGCGGCCTCCATTTCGCCGGGATCGAAACGCTGTATGACGTGCGCACGATGAAAGAGGTCGACAGCTTCGACCAGGCCGAGGTGCCGGTCGAAAAGCGGCCGGAGTGGTCAACGGCGGACAAGGAATAAAAAAACGCGTCCCGTGGGACGCGTTCTTTGTGGAAGCGGTAAAGCTTAGCCGTTCAGGCGCTGCTCCAGCTTGGCCATATTGTCCTTCAGCTCTTGCGGCAGGTGGTATGCCAGCTTCTCGAACAGTTCAGCGTGCAGCTTCAGTTCTGCGCGCCATGCGTCCTTGTCGATCGAGGTGATGGTCTCGAACTCTTCGGCGGTGAATGGCAGGCCGTCCCAGGTGATGTCGCCGTAACGCGGGGTGGTGCCGAAGATGTTTTCGACGCCGCCGCCGTTACCTTCAACGCGCTCCAGCATCCACTTCAGCACGCGCATATTGTCGCCGAAGCCTGGCCATACGAAGTGGCCGTTCTCGTCGGTGCGGAACCAGTTGACGCAGAAGATCTTAGGCAGGGTGGCGCCCTTGCCTTCCAGGCGCTTGCCCATGTCCAGCCAGTGCTGGAAGTAGTCGCTCATGTTGTAGCCCATGAACGGCAGCATGGCGAACGGATCGCGGCGCACAACGCCCTGCTGGCCGGCAGCTGCAGCGGTGGTTTCGGAGCCCATGGTCGCAGCCATGTACACGCCTTCGATCCAGTTGCGTGCTTCGGTGACCAGAGGCACGGTGGTGGAGCGGCGGCCGCCGAAGATGAAGGCGGAGATAGGCACGCCGGCCGGATCGTCCCATGCCGGGTCGATCACCGGGTTCTGGGTTGCAGCCACGGTGAAGCGCGCGTTCGGGTGCGAAGCCTTGGTGCCGGACGCCGGGGTCCAGTCCTTGCCTTGCCAGTCAACCAGGTGCGCAGGCGCTTCCTTGGTCAGGCCTTCCCACCAGATATCGCCGTCGTCGGTCAGCGCGACGTTGGTGAAGATGGTGTTCTCGTTCAGGCAGGACATGCAGTTCGAGTTGGTCTTGGTGTTGGTGCCAGGAGCCACGCCGAAGTAACCTGCTTCAGGATTGATCGCGTACAGGCGGCCATCCTTGCCCGGCTTGATCCAGGCGATGTCGTCGCCGATGGTGGTGACTTTCCAGCCGTCGAAGGTCTTCGGCGGGATCAGCATCGCGAAATTGGTCTTGCCGCAAGCCGATGGGAAGGCGGCGGCAACGTAGTGCTTCTTGCCCTCTGGGGATTCAACGCCCAGGATCAGCATGTGTTCCGCCAGCCAGCCCTCGCCGCCGTTCTTGGCGTCGTTGTAGCCCATGGTGGAAGCGATACGCAGCGCGAAGCACTTCTTGCCCAGCAGCGCGTTGCCGCCGTAGCCGGAACCGTAGGACCAGATCTCGCGGGTCTCTGGGAAGTGCACGATGTACTTGGTGGCGTTGCACGGCCATGGCACATCTTTTTCGCCGGCAGCCAGCGGCTTGCCAACGGTATGGATCGCAGGCACGAACTCGCCATCGGTACCCAGCACGTCGTACACGGCCTTGCCCATGCGGGTCATGGTGCGCATGTTGACGGCGACGTATGGAGAGTCGGACAGTTCCACGCCGATGTGGGCGATCGGCGAGCCCAGTGGGCCCATCGAGAACGGCACCACGTACATGGTACGGCCGGCCATGCAGCCGTCGAACAGGCCGTTCAGGGTGCCGCGCATTTCTTGCGGGTCCATCCAGTTGTTGGTCGGGCCGGCCGCTTCCTTGGTCTGCGAGCAGATGAAGGTGCGGTCTTCAACGCGGGCGACGTCGGTTGGGTCGGAGCAAGCCAGGTAGGAGTTTGGACGCTTTTCTTCGTTCAGCTTTTTCATGGTGCCGGCGGCAACCATTTCAGCGCACAGGCGATCGTACTCTTCCTGCGAGCCGTCGCACCAGTAGATGCGGGCCGGCTTGGTCAATGCGGCGACTTCCGCCACCCAATTGATCAGCTTTTGCTGTTTGATGTAAGCTGGTGCGTTCATAGTTGCAACGCCTCCCATAACGGGCTGATTCATAGTACCTCCAATGCCAATAAAGAATTCTGTCTTGTCCCGGCACGGCAGGAATCGTCGTCAGCTGATAGCTTGCGCGGAAGAATTGATACTTCGGCGAAATACGGCGGTTCTGTCGATGCGCCCGATTACTCGAGGGCGCGAGCGTCTGGCGGGGGTGTGCTCAGGCGCTGGAACATATGCTGCTGGAGCCTGGTCGGGCTCCTTGAATTGGCCGATTGTACACCTGCGATCCCGCGCTTCCGACAAAAATGTAGGAATATTGCCCGACTAATGTAGTAGGCTATTCCAGATATTCACAAACCTGTTATTTCCCTACCATTTTCATCACAAAATCTGCTAACTGACATGAAAATTGCGATTCTCGATGATTACCAGGATGCAACTCGTGGCCTGGAATGCTTCAAGCTTCTGGATGGCCATGAGGTCAAGGTTTTCAATAATTCCGTGAAGGGCATGGGCCAATTGGTGGCCCGCCTGGCGCCGTTCGAGGCGCTGGTATTGATCCGCGAGCGCACCGCGTTCAACCGCAGCTTGCTGTCCAAGCTGCCTAACTTGAAAGTGATTTCCCAGACCGGCAAGGTGAGCGGGCACGTCGATATGGATGCTTGCCGCGAGCTTGGCATCACGGTTCTGGAGGGCGTGGGTTCCCCAACGGCGCCAGCCGAACTGACCTGGGCGCTGGTGATGGCGGCGCGGCGCAAGCTGTTCCAATATGCCAGCAAGCTGCGCGATGGACAGTGGCAGCAGGTGTCGATCAGCCATGAGCACAATACGCTGGGCCTGGTGCTGGCGGGGAGCACCATGGCGATCTGGGGCTACGGCAAGATCGGCAAGCTGGTGGCGGGTTATGCCAAGGCGTTTGGCATGCGCGTGGTGGTCTGGGGTAGCGAATCGAGCCGCGCTGCTGCGGTGGCGGATGGCTACGAAGCTGCCGCCTCACGCGAGGCATTCTTTGCGGAGGCGGATGTGCTGTCGCTGCACCTGCGCCTGGCCGATGGAACGCGCGGCATCGTCACCGCAGATGACCTGGCGCGCATGAAACGCGACGCACTGTTCGTCAACGTGAGCCGCGCCGAGCTGGTTGCGCCCGGCGCATTGGAGGAAGCGTTAAAAGCCGGCCATCCCGGCTATGCCGCCTTGGACGTTTTCGAAACCGAACCGCTGCCGGAAAATTCACCGCTGCTGCGCATGCCGAACGTGCTGTGCACTCCACACCTCGGCTACGTCGAGCAAGCCAGCTACGAGCTCTACTTCCGGCACGCCTTCCAGAACCTGGTCAACCACATCAACGGCTGACCTCGTGTCCCATGGGGCCTGACCCCATGGGACACGGGCTGGGCTGCGCAGGCATGGCGTGGACTTTGCTCCAGAGGCCGGCCCAGCCCGGCGGCCAGGTGATGGGCTGGCCGCTGTAGGGCGGGAGGTTGGCGCGGACGGGGATGACCGGGACCGGCGGCATGTCTGTCAGCGGGGCGCCGTTCGGCCGTTGCATGTCGAGGCTGTACATGTAGCCGGGGAGCAGGGCGTCGCAGACCTGTGCGAACCATTCGGTGTGGTCTTCGTCGCGGCCGAGCGCTTGCGCCAGTCCTTGCGGGTCGAATTTGGCCAAAGCGTGCACCAGTTCTTCGGTCGTGGCGCCGGGCTGGTCGCCCCAGCCCATCACGGGATTGAAGATGTAGTCGGCGCCGGAGCCGTACCAGCCTTCGCGCCAGGAGCGCTGCATCCAGTCGCGCGGCCCGGTGAACAAATGCCAGCGCCAGTGCAGGCCGGAGGGCTTGGGCCAGGAGTACAGGTATAACTTCTGGTAGCCGGCTTTGTGCAACTCGCGCACGACCGCCATCAGCCGCGCGTGCGGCATGCGGTCGGGCGGGGCGCGGCGGAACAGGATTGCTTCGCCGTCGGCAAATTGCACTTCGTCGGTTGAGAGATTCAAATCCAGCGTGCGCGATTCATTGCCGAACCGGGCGGATATCCAGCCAGTCAGCAAATTGACGGCCGTGATGACGCCATAGCCGCGGTAGCGGTGGAAAATCACGGTTCCTGGTGCGAGCGCTTTCATGGTCTTGCCGGGCAAAAAACCCAGTGTAGTCAACTGTTCGGCGGAATGCCAGCCGGAATTGGCAAACTTTTTCGGCTATCATGCACGCCATTCATTGATTTCATTTTAATTCATCATGACCCTGCGCATCATCGCTACCGGCGGCACTTTCGACAAGCACTACAACGAACTGAATGGCACCCTGGCTTTCACCGAAAGTCACCTGCCTGCAGCGATCAAACGCGCCCGCATCACTACGCCTTGCGAGCTGGAAGTTGTATCGCTGCTCGATTCGCTGGATATGGTGGATGCCGATCGCCAGCGCGTGCTGGCCGCCTGCCAGGCTGCTTCCGAAAAAGCCATCGTGATCGTGCACGGCACCGATACCATGCCGCAGACCGCCGCCGTCCTGGGCCCGGCGATCAAGGACAAGACCATCGTCTTCACCGGCGCCATGATCCCTTACGAGATCGATAATTCCGACGCCTTCTTCAACATGGGCTTTGCCTGCGGCGTGGCGCAAGTGCTGCCGCCCGGCGTGTACGTGGCAATGAACGGCCAGATCTTCGCCTGGGATAACGTGCAGAAAAACAAAGCGGCCGGTGTATTCCAGCCGCTCTGATTCATTTGAGTTTCGCCAGCGTTTGCTGGAAGCGCGCGGCGTCCTGGTAGCCGATTACGCGCGCTAGTTCCTTGCCCTCGCCATCGAACAGGATGATGGCGGGCGGCCCAAAGAGGCCATAGCCTTTCAACAGGGCCTTGTCTTCATTGCTGTTGGAGGTTACGTCGGCCTGCAGCAGCACTGCCCCTTCCAGCGCGGCCTTCACCGGCGCCGCGCTGAAAGTGAACTTTTCCATTTCCTTGCATGAGACGCACCAGTCGGCATAGAAGTCGAGCATGACGGGGCGGCCTTTCGCCAGTTCCGCTTCAAGCTGCTGCACGTTGGCGACCTGCTTGAACGGCAGCGTCGAGGCGTGGCGGTTCGGCAGCAGCGGCAACGCCATCCACGCGGCCAGCGCCAGCAGCATGACGCCGAAGCCGCGCTTGACCCACACCATCCACGAACCTGCACGCGGCAGCAGGCTGCCTGCCGACACCCCGACCAGCACCAGCGGTACGCTCATGCCTGCGGCCATTGCGAACAGCGCACTGCCGCCGACCAGCACGTCGCGCGTCTGGCTGATGTAGACCAGCGCTCCCGCCAGCGGCGCGGCCACGCAGGGGCCGACCATCAGCGCGGAGATGGCGCCCATGCCGAACACGCCGGCCAGCTTGCCGCCCGTGCGGCGGTTGGCGCTGTCGGCCAGGCGCGATTGCAGGACTGCCGGCAACTGCAGCTCGTAAACACCGAACATCGACAGCGCCAGCGCGGACAGCAGCAGGGCAAACCCACCGATCACCCACGGCTTCTGCAAAGAAGCCGCGAGCCCTTCGCCCGCCAGCCCGGCCGCAATGCCAAAGCCGGTGTACACCAGCGCCATGCCCAGCGAGTAGGCACCCGACAGCAATAGCCCGCGCTTGCGGCTTGGCCTGGCGCTGTCGCCCACGATGATCGAGGACAGGATGGGAACCATCGGCAGCACGCAGGGCGTAAATGCCATGCCAAGGCCGAGCAGCAGGAACAGCGGCACGATTTTCAGCAATTGGCCGCCTTGCAGCGTTTGCGCCAGCGGCGCAGCCGCTTCCAGCGTCACCCCGGAATCCATCGGCGAATAGCACAGGCCAGCGTCGGCGCAGCCCTGGCTCGTCACGCGCAGCACGAAAGGGCCTTCGCCCCGAACCGGCACGCGCACGGTGACGCGGTGGCGATAAGTCTCCACTTCCTTGCCGAAGGTCTGGTCGAACTTCACTTTACCGGGCGGCAGCTGGGGGGCGTCCACCTTGGCGCCGTCCGCGCTGAAACGGAAACGGTCGCGGTACATGTAGTAGCCGTCTGCGATGTCGAAACTGACTTCGGCAGTGCCGCCATCGGCCATGCGCGCCGAGAAGCGGAAGGCGGCCTCCGGCTCGAGAAAATCCTGCGCCACCGCCCGCGCCAGCCCGAGTACGGCGAGCAGCAGCGCCAACAAAATGCGCCGCATCATTGCACCTGCAAGGCTTGCACTGCCTGCGCCAGGCCGCGGTCATCAGGCCCCATCACGCGTGCTACGCGGCCCTGGCGGTCCAGCAGGACGATGCTGGGAATCTGGCGCACGCTGAAGGCGTTGAACAGCGTCCCATCCTTGTCCAGCCGCATCGCCATGCGCGACTTTTTGCTCCGTGCAAACTCGGCGACTTCCTTATCCGACGACCAGACCGGCGATGCGACGGCGAGCCATTCGACGCCTGGTGTCGCAGCCAGCGCTTCTGCCTCTTCGCGCACCCGCTGGCACGCTTGTGCTGTCGCAGGGCGGCTTTCGCGCAGGTAGGACTCGCACCACGGCGAGAAGAACATCAGCGCGCGCGGTTTGCCCTGTGCGGCCGGCAGCGGCAGTCCTTGCGCGACATCGCCGACTTTGAACGCGGCGCGCGCCGGGGCGGCTTGCGGCGCCAGGGCTACCGGACTGGCCGGCGCACTTTCGCCCACTGCGCGCTGCAGTGCTTTCTCGAGTTCCTTGTCATGCAAATGGCCGATATGCTGGATGCGGCCATCGCGGCCAATCACGATGTGCTGCGGCGTGACGCGCAGGTTGAGGCTGGCCGCCAGCGAACCGTCATCGATGACGATTGGCATGTGCAAGCCATGTTGGGCGCGGTAGCTCTTCACTTCCGTTTCGGTGTCGCTATACCCCGCGTTGACCGCGACCACGGCGAGCTTGTCTCCGTACTGCTGGAAGGACTTCTCGAATGCGGGCATCTGCTCGCGGCAAGGCACGCACCAGGTGGCCCAGAATTTGAGATAGACCGGCTTCTTGCCGTAGTAAGAGGCGAGGTCAATGCGCTGGCCGTCGATGGTTTGCAGCACGGCGGCGGGACCCGGCTGCCCGATCAGGGCCTTGCCGGCCAGTTTGGCCCGGCTGGCGCCGCTGCCGGCTTCGTCGGCATGGGCGGGGACGGTGGAAAGGCACACTAGAAGTGCTGCGATCAATGGCTTGAACATGATGGCTTTCGTGGATTGGATGAATCCATGGTACCTTTGGCTTGGGTCATCAAAAAGACGCAAGAATGCACTGAATTTATGCACCATTCCCTGAACCTCGCCATCGACCGCCAGGCCGCTGCCACGCTGTCGGACCAGATCTTCCTCGGCCTGCGCGGCGCGATCGGCGACGGGCGCCTGGCGCCGCAAGCCCGCCTGCCGTCCTGGCATGACCTGGCCGCACAACTGGGGGTGGCCCGCGGCACCGTGCGGCAGGCTTATGAACGGCTGCGCGATGAGCAGCTGGTCTACACCGCCGGCGCGGCCGGCACTTTCGTTTGTGCGGGCGGCACGATGGCAGGCGGAGGCAGGCCAGGCAGCGAAGCCGCAAGCGCGGCGCCAGGCGCAGCGGCGCTGGAAGTGGTGCACGCCTTCCCCGGAAGGGCTGTCAGCACCAACCCTTTCCAGGTTGGGGTGCCGGCGCAGGACGCCTTTCCCTTCAAGACCTGGTCGCGGGTGATGGGGAGGGCGGCACGCACGGCGGCTGCGATGCCGCTCTCCTATCCCGATCCGCGTGGCGAATATGCGCTGCGCGCCGAAATCGCGGCATACCTGTGCATGGCGCGCGGCCTCGATTGCACACCCGGGCAGGTGCTGGTCTGCAACGGCTATGCTGGCGCGCTTGGACTGGTGCTGCGCGCGCTGGAGTTGAAAGGCGAACAGGCGTGGATCGAGCAGCCGGGCTACATGGCCACACGCGACGCACTAGCGGCGGCGGGCTTGCAGCTGGTACCCGTCCCCGTTGATCCGGAAGGAATGGATGTCGCGGCTGGCGTGCAACGGGCGCCACGTGCCAGGCTGGCGGTGGTGACGCCGGGCCAGCAAGCGCCCCTCGGCGTGACCTTGTCGCTGCGCCGGCGCCAGGCCTTGCTGGAATGGGCGGCGCAGGCAGGCGCCTGGATCATCGAGGACGATTACCTGGGCGAATTGCAGCCGCAGGGCCGTGCCGCGCCTGCGCTGGCTTCACAGGACCGCAATGGCCGCGTGCTGCACCTTGGCACCTTCAGCAAGACGCTGACGCCATCCCTGCGAGTCGGTTTCCTGGTGGCGCCGCCGGAACTGGCGGACCTGCTGGCGCAAACGGCTTCCACTTGCGGCAGCGCTCCGCCGCCGGTTGTGCAATTGGCAGTGGCGGAATTCCTGCATGGCGGCGCCTACCTGCGCCACCTGCGCCATATGAAGCGCCTGTACCAGGAACGCAGGAGCGCACTGGGTGCGGCGCTGGAAAGACTTGGCGCAATCCATGCGCCGGCAGCACTGGGCGTGCTTCTGCAATTGCCTGCGAATGTCAACGATGTGGAAGTCGCTGCGCGAGCGCGCAGCCAGGGCATGGCGCCATCCGCCTTGTCGGGATGGTATGCCGGGGCAGAACCCGCCAGCGGCGGCTTGCTGCTTGGCGTGACCAACGTGCCCGAGGACAAAGCCCCGGGCTATTGCGAGCGCCTGCTGGCGCTCACGCGGGGATAGCGAAAACTCAGGCCTTCGCTTCGCCGCCGAGGGCGTCGACCACGTCCTGCAGCAGCTTGGACAGTTCGCCGGTCATCAGCATGAAGTCGCCGTCGAAGCGTTCCTCGTCGTTGCGGGTAACGGCGTCGTTTTCCTTCATCACGTCCAGCGGCTTGACGCTCTTGATGGCCAGCGCTTCGGTCAGCACGAAGCTGATCTTGCTGTCCCAGGTCATGGCCAGGCGGGTGCACTGCTTGCCGGCCGCGATGTGGCGGCGTACTTCCTCCGGCTCCAGGGTGTGGCGCACGTAGCGCACGGCTGCCTTGCTCTCGCCGGTGGCGCGCAGTTCGGTGTCCATGTCGACGGTGAAGCCGGCTGGCGCTTCGTCATCCTGCAGCCAGGCGGTCATCACGCCCACCGGGGAACGCTGCACGCGCAGGCTTTCGATCGGCATGCGGTCGACAGCTTTCAGCAGGTGCTTGATGACGTCGTCGGCCTTGGCCGGGCTGGCGGCATCGACCACCAGCCAGCCGTTGACCGGGTCGATCCAGCACCAGGTGTTGCTGCGGATGGTGAAGGCGCGCGGCAGCAGTTCGTCGTGCACGCGTTCCTTGAGTTCTTTCATGGCTTTTTTGCCAGGAGCGAAGCCTTGCTGCTCTTCCATTTCGGCGGCGCGCGCCTTGGCAACCTGGTTGACCACGGTCGATGGCAGCAGCTTTTTCTCGGTGCCCAGCACCATCAGCATCTGCTTGTTGACAACGTGCACCAGGCCGCCGTTTGGACGCGGCTTGTCCCAGCCCTGGCGCATCAGCTCATTGCTGCTGGCAGGCGAGAAGGACTGCGACTGGAGGGCTTCTTCGAGTTGTTCTGGAGTAAATGCCCAAGGGGCAGGCAGGCGGTAAACCTGGAGATTCTTGAACCACATAAACGTTATCGACCTTGATCAGCTTTTTCCACGGGAACGACATTCTACATGGGTCCTCATGGGCAAGTCATGACCTTTGTCTTGTTCCCGTCACGGCCGGGGTCTTGTCCCCGTGCGCCGACCAGGTTGGTGTACTCGCAATACTGCTGATTCCCCCTGCGGTAGCGCTTCATGGTCACGCCGTCGCCCAGGTCGGAAGTCTGTTCCAGCACCCATTCCCTGGTTTGCGCCTTGGCGATCGCCATCCCGAGCTTGGTGTCCGGCAGGATGATTGTTGCAAATTTATTCAGGCTTTCCTTGCGGAGCTGGCGATCGACGCCGGCGGCCAGCTTGCGATTTTTCTCCAGCAGCGTCTCCGCCAGTGGCGCCGGCTTGGCAAACGGGTCGTCGTTGACGGTGGCTGGCACGGTAACGGCTTCGGCTACCGGCGCCGCAGTCTCGGAAGCTGCCGGTGCGGTCGCTGTGCTGACCACCGGCGGCGGCGGTGCAGCGCGCCGGACGGTAGCAACCGGCACCGCCGGTGCGGCCACGGCAGGGGGGCGCTTGGGCAATTCCCTCGGCGCTTGCAGGTAGACCAGTTCAGTTTCGTGCTGGACGCTGGTCTGCCGTACATAGGGCATGCCGCGCCAGCACAGGAAGAGCGCTGCGTGCGCCAGCGCGATGGCGGCCAGCCAGGCCTGGCGCCTGCGGGGTTCGAAGGTCAGGCTCATTTGGGACATTTGACCAGGCGGGCTTTCGAGCCCTTGCGGAAGACATCGTGGCCGCCGGTCCCGATATGGTCGACCTCTTCGCACACCATTTCCCCGCGCAGCATATAGCGCTTGTGCACGATGCCATTCGCGCCGGCGAAACTCTCCGGCGCGAATGGTTTTGCCGGCGCGGCGCCGGTGATGGAAAACGCCGCTGCCTTGTCCTCGTCCACGACGGTCGCATATTTGTTCAGGCTCTCCTTGCGCAACTGGCGGTCGATGCTGGCGGCCGACTTGCGGGTCCTTTCAAGCAAGGATTCGTCGCGCGCCGCCGGTTTGGCAAATGGGTCGGCCGGTTCGCTGGCGGGCGCTGGCAGGGTGATCGACTGCGGCATTGACTCGGCAGAGGCAGGCGGCGCATCCGGAAGGGCAGCCTGGCTGGCAAGCGGAGGCGGCGCCGGGCGGGTCCGGGCGGCCGCTGCGTGCGGCGCGGTTGGCAGCAAGCGCGGTGGGCGCGGGGGCAATCCGGCAGGACGGGGAGGCAGGGCTTGCGGCAGCTTCAGCAAGATCAGTTCGCCTTCCGGCTGCCCGGCCAATTCCTGCGCCTGCCGCGCGGCAGGGCGCCAGGCCATCAGCACAGCCAGGTGGCCGAAGGCGATAAGCACCAGCCAGGCGCGCCGTGCCGGGCGATGAACAGCGTTAGCTTGCATAGTTGATCCGGGTTTGCAGCCGGACTCAGCTTGCCAGCTCGCGCGGGAAAGGTATCATAAATTAGCAAAAAGATCACCCTGCGCCGGCTGGGCCCTGGCGGCCTCGTCCAGCGTGCAGAGGGCCGACATGCGCACGCCAAGCAGGCGCAGCCGGTCGTCCAGCGGCACGCGGCGCAGGCATTCGCCGGCGGCGCGGCGGATGGCGGCGGCATCGGCCGTGGGCGAAGGCAGGGTCAGGTCGCGCGTCACCGTGCGGAAGTCGGCATAGCGCAGCTTGATACCCACCGTGCGGCCGGCGTAGCGCTTGCGCGCCAGGTCGTCGGCCACCTTCTGGCACAGGCGGGTGAAGATTTCGGACAGCTCGGCGCGGTCGCGCTTGACGTGCAGGTCGCGCGAGAAGGTGGTTTCGCGGCTGACGCCCTTCGGCTCGCTGCGCGTGGCCACGGCGCGCTCGTCGCGGCCGTGGGAAATCCGTTGCAGCCATTCGGCGTAGTTGAGGCCGAAATGCTCCTGCAGCAGGGCAGGATCGGCCGCAGCCAACTGGCCGACGGTGTCGATGCCGAGCGCAACCAGCTTTTTCTCCGCCTTGGGGCCGATGCCGTTCACCTTGCGCACCGGCAGCGGCCAGATGCGGGCCGGCACGTCGTCGTAGCCGACCACGGTCAGGCCATTGGGCTTTTCCAGGTCGGAGCAGATCTTGGCCAGCAGCTTGTTGGGCGCCACGCCTATCGAGCACGACAACCCGGTGGCAGCGCGCACCGCATCCTTGATGCGCTGGGCCAGCTCGCGCGTTTCGCCCTCCACCTCGGTCAGGTCGATATAGATTTCATCGATGCCGCGGTCTTCGATCTGTGGCGCGATGCTGGCCACGGCCGCCTTGAACAGGCGCGAATACTTGCGGTAAGAATCGAAATCCACCGGCAGCAGGATGGCATCCGGCGCCAGGGCAGCCGCCTTCATTGTGCCCATGGCGGAAAAGACGCCCAGCGCCCGCGCTTCATAGGTGGAGGTGGTGATCACGCCGCGCCCCTCGTAGTCGCGCAGGCGGGAGAACTCGCGGCTGCCATCCGGCAGCTCGCGCGGCTGGTGGCGCCCGCCGCCGCCGATCACCACCGGCAGGCCGCGCAATTCCGGATAGCGCAGCAGCTCAACGGACGCGTAAAAGGCATCCATGTCGAGGTGGGCAATGCGGCGGGGCCAGTCCATAACAAATAGTCGAGTTCGCTAATGATACTGTAATTATATACAGCATTTTGAGCAAGGTGCCCGGCGGATATACTGCTGGGCATGTACATCCTGCCCCTGCTGTTCGCCCTTGCCGCCACCCCAGCAATTGCCGCCCCTGCCTGCCCAGCAACATTGCATGCCGGCGCCAGCGACCTTGGCCTGGCCTCCTTTCGCGAGGACGACAGGGTTGGCGGGGCCGCTATCGACGTCGTGCGGGAACTGGCGCGCCGCACCAACTGTCCGCTCGATATCAGCTGGTACCCGCGGGCGCGGCTTTGGGCGGAATATGCCGGCGGCCGCATCAACATAACCGCCAGCTCGGCCCGCAGCGCAGAGCGCGACCGCCTTGGCCAGTTCGTGCCCTTTGTCACCACGCGCTTCGACCTGGTGTTGTCGCACCGCGTGACGGGCAGTTACAAATCGCTGGCCGAATTCGTGGAACATGGTAGCGCGCGCCTGAACCTGGTGCGCGGCATCCTGTACACGCCCGCAGTCGAAGCCCAGGTCGCGCGGCTGCGCGGGCAAAGCCGGGTCGAAGTGGTGAACGACTTTGATATCGCCTTCCGAAAAATAGCCTCGAAACGCGCCGAGGCGACACTGGCGCCGATGACGATCTATTCGCGCTATCTGCAAAGCGCCGGCCTGCAGGGGCACGTCAGCGTGATGCCGGTCACGGAATCGTTCCCCGTGCTGGCCGGCGCTTATCTCTCTCGCAGCGGCCTCTCCCCGGCCGCGCGCAAGGTGTTTGCCGATGCCTTGCTCGGCATGGTGGCCGACGGCACTGTGGCGCGCATCTACGGCAAATATGTCGGCGAAGCGAATGGCCGCGCGCTGGTGCCGGACCATGGGCGTGGCATCATTTCAGCGTACCAGCAACTTCCCTGACTTTGCTGTGGCATTGAGCGCTGCGCCGCGTTACCATGCCTGTGCGATCATCGAAAAAAAACCACTTTCTGGCGAGGCTTGGCATGAGCTTTTCGAACATGAATATCGGTGTGAAGCTGGCGATCGGTTTTGCGCTGGCCATTGCGATCCAGCTGGCAATGTCGCTGACAGGGATCAGCCGCCTGAGCCACAACTCGACCCTGACCGAGCGCCTGATCAGCGATCGCTACCTGAAGGTGCAGCTGACCAACGAGATGCGCAGCTATTCCAACCGCTCGGCGCAAGCCTTGCGCAATGCCATGCTGGCGCCGGACAAGATCAGCAGCGACGCTTTCCTGGCCAGCATGGCGGAAGCCGATACAGCCGGCGCCGCGGCGGCGCAAAAGCTGCAGAAGATCCTGGTACTGGAAGAGGCCAAGAAACTGTTTGCCGAAGAAACGCAGGCGTTCGAAGCTTTCCGTGCCAAGCGCGATGAGGTGGTCAAGCTGTTCAAGGAAGGCGACCAGGACAGCGCGGTGCAAACGCTGTTCAAGCAGGCCATCCCGCTGCAAAACACCTATTTCGGCAAACTCGATGCCATCCTTGCCCTGCAAAACAAGCTGATGGGGCAAGATAGCGCGGAAGCGACCGAGTCCGCATCGAATGCCACCATGCTGATGATCGGCTTGCTGGTGCTGGCAACCGTGCTGTCGGTGGCGGCAGGCTACCTGATCACCCGTTCCGTGACCGGGCCCTTGCTGCAGGCGGTGGAGGTGGCCGAAACCGTGGCCCACGGCGACCTGACTGCCGACATCGACACCAGCCGCAAGGATGAAACCGGGCGCTTGCTGAATGCCTTGCAAGAAATGGTGACCTCGCTGAAGCGCACGGTCGGCTCGGTACGCGCGTCCACCGATACCATCAATACCGCGGCGGCGGAAATCGCGGCCGGCAATCTCGACCTGTCGCGCCGCACCGAGCAGCAGGCTGCCAGCCTGGAGGAAACCGCTTCGTCGATGGAGGAACTGACGTCGACAGTGAAGCAGAACGCGGACAACGCGCGCCAGGCCAACCAGCTTGTGGTGTCCGCCGCCAGCCATGCCAGCGAAGGCGGGCAAGTGGTGGGCGAGGTGGTCGATACCATGGGTGCGATCAAGGCCAGTTCTGCGCGCATGGCGGATATCATCAGCGTGATAGATGGCATTGCGTTCCAGACCAATATCCTGGCGCTGAATGCCGCGGTCGAAGCAGCGCGCGCCGGCGAACAGGGGCGGGGATTTGCGGTGGTGGCGTCGGAAGTACGCAACCTTGCGCAACGCAGCGCAGCAGCGGCCAAGGAAATCAAGGAGCTGATCGACGATTCGATCGCCAAGGTCGATGCGGGTGGCACCCTGGTCGATCGCGCCGGGGCGACCATGCAGCAGATCGTGGCGTCCGTGCAGCAGGTGGCGGACATCATGAACGAGATTACGTCGGCCAGCCAGGAGCAGTCTTCCGGCATCGAACAGGTGAATACGTCCATCGTGGAGATGGATAACGCGACCCAGCAGAACGCCGCGCTGGTGGAGCAGGCGGCTGCCGCCGCACGCAGCATGCAGGAGCAGTCGGAGCGGCTGGTGGAGGCGGTTGCGGTGTTCCGGATGGAAGGATCGGCCGCAGCCTATGCGGCTCCGGCCGCGCGCGAGTCCACTGCGCTTGCCGTGCCAGTGCGGGCCACGGTGCCGGCGCTGAGGCCTGCCCGAGGTTCTGCGGGCAGTGGGGCGGCAAGCAGCGCGGGACGGCGGGCGGCGCCAGTGGCGGCGGCAAGCGACAATGGCAGCTCCGGGGCTCGGGACGCCGAGGAAGCTGAAGCGGCGAGCGCGCCAGCCGGTGCAACGCGGGTTGGCACAGCGCGCGCAGGCGGACGCGCAAGTGCTGCAGGTGGCGCTTCGGCCAGGCAGGCGGCAGCGCCGACGCGCGCGACGCCGCCGGGCGACGACTGGGAAGAGTTTTAGGCCGGCAGCTTGCGGAACCACTCCGCCGTCGTTTCGTCGGCGGGGAAGAACGCTTCCATGCGCAACTCGTGCACTGTGACGTCGTGCGGCGTGCCGAGCGTCGTGATGGTGGTGAACAGGTTGAGCTCCACGCCATCCTTGCGCACCGTGAACGGCAGGAAGGGCAGCGCGCGGCGGTCCAGGTTGGCAGTCTTCGACGCCGCACGGATGCCTGGAATCGCCAGCAGCTCCTCCAGCAGCATGGTGGCTTCGCTGCCCGGCCCGTCGCCCATGGCCTCCCGTTGAATCCATTGCAGCAGGTCGACGCTGACATCCTCCCAGTTGACGATGTACTTGCGCAGGCCATTCGGCTCCAGGGTCAGCTTGATCACGTTGGAGGTAGCAGGCGGGCCATCGAGCAGCCACTCGATCATCTTGGCTGCCGGGCCGTTGCTCATGACCAGGTTCCACAAGCGGTCCACCACCAGTGCAGGATAGGGCGCCTGCTGTCGCAGCATGAAGTCCAGCGCCTGCTTCACCGCCTTCATTTCGGGATCGGACAGGTTGCGCTCCTGGTAGGCCGGCGCGTATCCGGCTGCCAGCAGCATCACGTTGCGCTCCCGCAGCGGGATGTCGAGGACGATGCCCAGTTTCAGGATCATTTCGCGGCTGGGCTGCGAGCGTCCGCTTTCCAGGAAACTGATATGCCGCTGCGAGATGCCGCTCTCGGCCGACAGCCGCAGCTGGCTGAACCCGCGCTTGCCGCGCCAATAGCGCATCGCTGCTGCGTAGTCGCTGAAATACTGCCCTGGTGCCGCCGCTCCCATATCGCTCCCCTCAAGACCGTACGAAGTCCAGCAAGTCGCTGTTCACGCTTGCCATGTGGGTGAGGAACATACCATGCGGCGCGCCTTCGTACACTTGAAGTCTCGCATTGGGTAGCAGTGCCGCGCTCGGCCTGGCGGTCAGCTCGAACGGCGCGCTGGCGTCATTGGTGCCGGCAAGCAGCAGAACCGGCAGCGTAATGTTCGGCAGCTCGGCACGGAAATCTTCGCGCTGCAGCGAACGGTTGCATTCGTACAGTGCCTGCAGCGAGGCTTGCAGCGGCATGGCGCGCAGCCAGTCACGCATGCCTTGCGGCGTATGTTCGGCCACGAAAGGCGGCAGGTTTTCATCGATCCATTTCGGCAGGTCCTTCATCAGCTGCTCCTTGCGGAAGTATTCCAGCAGCGCCGGATCGATGCCGTCCGGGTTGTCGGCAGACCTGGCGATGCAAGGCGTCATGGTCCCCAGCAAGGCGACGCGCCTGATGCGGCGCTGCCCGTGGCGGGTCAGGTAGCGCACCACTTCATTGCAGCCCATCGAATGGGCCACCAGGGTGACTTCATCCAGGTCAAGCGCTTCCAGCACGGCAGCCAGGTCGTCGGCCAGGGTGTTGAAGTCATAGCCGCGGCCAGGATCGCTGGAGCGGCCGTGGCCGCGCCGGTCGAAGGCAATCACGCGCATGCCCTGCTCCGCCAGCGCGAGCATCTGGTAGCACCAGGAGTCGGCGCCGAGCGACCAGCCACCGACGAACAGCACCGGCTCGCCATCGCCCCAGTCGCGGTAGAACAGGTTGACGCCGTCGGCAGTACGCACCGTGTTCGGTTCGATCACGCGGGCGCCGGAGGTTTGGTATGCGGTCATGATTGCCTCCCTTGCTTACTGTGCGAAGTAGTCGATAAAGCCGGTGACGCTGGCCAGGCGGCCGTCGGCTGCGATGAGCGCGAAGTCGGTGCCTTTGGCCACCGGTTCGCTGCCAGGCGCGCCCAGCGTCCACGAGAAGCGCAGCACGTCGTTATGGCTGTCCGGAGTGCCGGCCAGTTCGAAGCGGTGGCCCGGGAAGTGCTCCTGCGCGCCGGCGATCAGCGCATCGATCGAGGCATGGCCGGCACCCTGCATCAAGGGATCCTTGTAGGCGGCTCCCGGAGTGAAAGTTGCAGCTACGCGGGCACGGCGCTCCTCGGTGTTGCGTTCGTTCCAGGCTGCCAGGTATTTTTCGACGATTTGCATGGTGTTTCTCCTTTCTGTGGTTGATGAAGCCATTGTCAACAAAACCACGCCATGCGACGATTACCTCCCAGGTAATCAAACAGGAATCCATGTGACGCTCCACCACCGATTTGCCCTCATTTCCCTGCTGGCCGCCTGCGCCGTTGCGCAAGCCGACTGCCCAACGACACTGCCGCTGAAAGGCGTGCTCAATGTCGACAACTGCTATCCGATGCGCGAGGATTGCGTGCCGGCCGCCGATGCCTTGTACCAGTACGCCGAAGCCGTACCGGACGGCGGGGATGAGGGGATGACCATCGCCCTCCAAGGCAGCCCCTGGCACCTCTATGGCCCCGATTCGCGCATCATGACGATCGACACCCTGGCAGGGATCCTGCGGCAGGAAGGCAATAAGAAAAAGAAGCTGCGCCATGTCGTGCTGATGTCTTCGTGGAGCGGGATCGCGCCCGATAAGCATCACCAGCCTCTGGCCCAGCAACTGTCCAGCAAGCTCGGCGACGTCAAGGTGAGCGGCGCCGACGGCTTCCTGTGGTACAGCAAGGATGGCAAGCTCACCACCACACAGCAAGCTTTTACAGCATTCGCGAGGGGCCCTTATGCCGTCAAAAAAGGGGAACCGGTCATGGCAGCGCTGGTTGCAGGCTGGCCGGCGCAGTTTGAAGAAACGTTTGCCAAGCAGGGCGACGCCGACGGCCTGCTGCGTGCCGGCGTCGGCCACGAAACGTTCAGCCTTTGCCCCGAGCGCGCCTGGAAGGCCTTTGATGCCGCCGCAGCCCTGGGCAATCCGATCGCCGCCTATAACGCGGCCGTCCTGAGGCTCGAGCGAGGCGCGCGCGGGGACCGGGAGGCAGCGCAGGACCTGCTCAGGAAGGCTGTGGCAGCCGGCGACCAGCAGGCCGCTGCCCTGCTTGACCAAACAACATTGCAACGCAAAGGGAAGCCGTGAGAGGATTAGCCTTCCCGGATAGCAGAAATGAAAAAACAGGAGTTCCAGTTGAAATCGATTTTATTTGTGGCCGGCCTGGCCATCAGCACCGCTGCCGCTGTGGCGACTGCCGCTCCGGCAGCGTCGGCCTCGGCGAAGGCATCCAAGCCCGCTGCATCAGCTGCGGCCACGGCTCCCGTGGCGGTGCAGACGCGCGACGTGCCGGTCAACGACTTCATGCAGGGCCGGCTGCCCTTCGTGATTCCGCTGAATGTGCCGGTGCCGGTGGAATACGAGCAGTCCAATGTCAAGAAGATCGGCTACTCGTACTGGATGCGCCCGGCCGATGCGGCCACGGCGACCGCCGCCGCCCTGCCGAACCGCAACGGCTATTTCTACGGATCGACCGCGACCAACGTCACGTACGACGCGCAGCATCACGTGTTTTACGGCATCGACGACCCGGGTTCGCTGAACAAGCTGCGCGGCGCCGCGACCAATATCCAGGTCAAGCAGTTCAAGGAGGGCAGGAACCCTGCGGTGATGATCTCCATGATCAGCGGCACCACCGGCCAGCCGGCCTACTTCATGTACATGGCGACCGGCAAGAAGAACGAGACCTTCTTCCTGTCCTTCCGCGCACCGGATGGTCGTCCCGATATCGGCGACGCGGTGTGGGCCAAGCTGGCGGCCAACATCAAATAAGCAGGATCGCCCGGAAGTCGTTTACGTTCGTGCGCGTGGGGCCCGTGACGACCAGGTCCCCGAGCGCGGAGAAGAAGCTGTAGCCGTCGTTGTTGTCCAGAAGGGCGCCGGCATCCAGGCCCAGGGCGGCGGCGCGCTGCAGCGTATCCGGCCCCAGCACGGCGCCCGCATTGTCTTCGGTGCCGTCAATGCCGTCCGTATCGCAGGCGATGGCATGCACGCCCGGCGCTCCCTGCAGCGCAACGGCCAGCGCCAGCAGGTACTCGGCATTGCGGCCACCGCGTCCCGTGCCGCGCACGGTGACGCTGGTTTCCCCACCTGACAGGATGACGCACGGCGGCCGCAGTGGGCTGCCGTGGTCAATCACGCTTTGCGCCAGCGCCGCATGGGACACGGCCACCGTGCGGGCCTCGCCTTCCAGCCGGTCGCTCAGCACCAGCGGGCGCAGGCCTTCGGCGCGGGCCATGTCTGCCGCCGCCTGCAAGGCGTGCCTGGCTGAGGCGATCACGGCTACGCTGTTGCGCGCCAGGCGCGGGTCGCCGGGCTTGGGCGTTTCCTGGGCAGGATCTTCCAGCACGGCGCGCACGGAAGGCGCGAGCTCGATGCCGTACTGTTGCAGGATGCGCAGCGCATCCTGCGCCGTCGATGGATCGGCCAGGGTCGGTCCGCTTGCTACTACCGCCGGATCGTCGCCCGGCACGTCCGACAGCACCAGGGTTACCACGCGCGCCTCACCGCAAGCCAGCGCCAGTCGGCCACCCTTGATGGCCGACAGGTGCTTGCGCACGATATTGATCTCGCCGATCGGCGCGCCGCTGCACAGCAAGGCCTTGTTGATGTCGCGCTTCTGCTCCAGCGTGATGCCGGGAGCAGGCAGCGACATCAGCGCCGAGCCGCCGCCGGACATCAGGCACAGCACCATATCGTCCGGCCCCAGGCCGCGCACGGCGGCCAGCATGCGGCGCGCAGCAGCCTGGCTGGCGTCGTCCGGCACCGGATGGCCCGCCTCGATCACTTCCACCTGCCTGGTCAGCGCACCATGGCCGTAGCGGGTCACGACCACGCCGCTCAGGGGGCCTTGCCAGTGCCGCTCAACGCCCTGCGCCATGCGTGCGGAAGCTTTTCCGGCGCCGATGATGACGGTGCGGCCCTTCGGCGGCGGCGGCAAGTGGGCGGCGATGGTTTCCAGCGGGTCGGCCGCGCGCAAGGCGGCGTTGAATAATTCGGACAGCAGCTCCCGGCCAGTCTTCACAGCATTTCTCCTTTGCGGCCAACGCACAGCAGCACCAGCGCGCCGCCCGCCGCCAGGCTGGCCGCTATCAGCAGCATGCCGTTCGCCGTGCTGTGCGTGGCATCCTTGATCGCACCAACCAGGTAAGGGCTGACGAAGCCGGCCAGGTTGCCGAGCGAATTGATCATGGCAATGCCCGCCGCTGCAGCGGAACCGCCCAGCATTGCTGTCGGTATGCTCCAGAATACCGGGAAGGTGCTGAGGATGCCAGCGGTCGCCACGCTCAGGGCCGCCAGCGCCAGCACCGGGTTGTTCGCATAATGCGTCGATGCCATCAGCGCCGCAGCACCGATGAAGGCGGCCAGCGCAACGTGCCAGCGCCGTTCGCCAGTGCGGTCGGAATGGCGCGCAACCAGGATCATCGCCAGCGCAGCGATGCCATATGGGATGGCAGTCAGCAGGCCGATATCAAGCACGTCCTGTACGCCGCTGTTGCGAATCAGCTGCGGCAGCCAGAAGCCGACCCCGTACAGTCCCATGACGAGCAGGAAGTACACCAGCGCCAGTATCCACACCCGGCTGCTGCCAAACACATGGCGCAGGCCCCACTGCGCGCGCGGTGCGCCGTCGCGTGCCAGTTCGTGTTTCAGCAACGCCTTTTCCTCGTCGTCCAGCCAGTTCGCATCGTCGATCCCATCATCCAGCAGCGCCAGCGTCAACACCCCCAGCGCCACTGCCGGCAAGCCTTCCAGCAGGAACAGCCACTGCCATCCGGCCAGCCCGCCGCGGCCGGCGAAGTGCGACATGATCCATCCCGACAGTGGGCCGCCCACCACCCCGGCTACGGCGACGCCGCTCATGAAAATCGCAACGATACGGGCGCGCCGCTGCGCCGGGTACCAGTAGGTCAGGTACATGATCACGCCGGGGAAGAAGCCCGCTTCCGCCACGCCGAGCAGGAAGCGCATCACATAAAAGCTGAGCGGGCTGGTGGTGAACAGCATGGCCGCCGACAGCAAGCCCCAGCTGGCCATGATGCGGGCGATCCAGCGCCGCGCGCCGACGCGCAGCATCAGCAGGTTGGAGGGCACCTCACAAAGGAAGTAGCCGACAAAGAAGATGCCGGCGCCCAGCCCGTACACTGTGTCGGAAAACTGCAAATCCACCTGCATCTGCAGCTTGGCAAAACCGACGTTGACCCGGTCCAGGTATGCCACCACGTAGCACAGGAACAGGAAGGGCAGCAGGCGCCAGCTGACGCGTGCATACAGCTTTTCGGTAGTGATCATTCTTGTTGTATTTCCAACTATGGCACCCTAGAATCATTGCACATATTTCCCCTGGGAGCTGAAGAAGTGAGCAAACGCCTTATTACCAGCCTGTTGCTGCCCCTGCTGGCTGCACCGGCCTTCGCTGCGGACCTGCCGCAGCCGCCTGTCGCCGAAAAGACGCAGTGGATGGAAACCCGCCACGGCGAACAAGTGACCGATGATTACCGCTGGCTGCAGGACAAGAGCAATCCTGCCGTCATTGAATACCTGAACGCGGAAAATAGCTATACCGCGGCCATGACCGAAGGTATCAAGCCGTTCGCCGACACACTGTACAAGGAATTCAAGGACCGCACGCAGCCGGTCGACCTGTCGGTGCCGGCACGCCGCGGCAATTACTACTATTACACCCGCATCGAAGCGGGCAAGCAGTACCAGCTCAATTGCCGCCGCAAGGCTGCGGCGGACGGCAGCTACGATGCCGCCGCCCCGGAAGAAATCATGCTGGACCAGAACGCCATGGCCGAAGGCCTGAAGTTCTTCGCGCTGGGCATGGTGCTGCCTAGCCCGGACGGCAAGCTGCTGGCCTACACGACCGACAACAACGGCTTCCGCCAGTACGAGTTGCACGTGAAGGACCTCAGCACCGGTAAGGTGCTGTCGACCACCATGCCGCGCACCACCACCATCGCCTGGGCGGCCGACAACAAGACCCTGTTCGTGGTCCAGGAAGACCCGACCACCAAGCGCTCCGACCGCCTGTTCCGCCTTACGCTGGATGGCCAGCCGGAGCAGGTGTTCCACGAACCGGTCGAACAGTTCGCCCTGCAGGTTTTCTCCGGCTCCGACAACAAGCATGTCTTCCTGCTGTCCGGCGCGACCGATACCACCGAAGTTTTCATGCTGCCGGCCGACCAGCCAAAGGGCAGCTTCAAATCGGTGCTGGGCCGCAGCAAGGGCCATCGCTACTACGTGATGGGCCATCGCGACGGCAAGCTGTACATCCGCACCAACAAGGACGCCAAGAACTTCCGGCTGGTAACCGCGCCCGTGTCCAACCCGAAGAAGTGGACCGAGATCGTCCCGCATGACAAGGACACCCTGCTGCAAGGCGCGACCGTGTTCAAGGGCTTCCTGGCCGTGCAGGAAAAGTCGCAGGCGCTGGGCCGCACCCGCATCTACGACTTCGCCAGCAAGAAGTGGCTGACGGTGAAGTTCGACGACGAGGTGTATGTGTCGATGCCGTCCACCTACCTGGAATACGGCCTGACCAAGTACCGCATCAGCTACCAATCGCCGCTGTCGCCGCCTTCGACCATCGACGTCGACATGAAGACCGGCGAGCGCACCGTGCTGAAAAAGCAGGAAGTGGCGGGGGGCTTCGACTTCAGCCAGTACGAAACCAAACGCCTGTGGGCCACTGCACGCGACGGCGTGAAAGTGCCGCTGTGGGTGGCGTACAAGAAGGGCGTAAAGCTGGATGGATCGGCGCCGCTGGTGCTGTACTCCTACGGTTCTTACGGCATCCCGCAGGAAGCGACGTTCTCGCTGATTCGACTGAGCATGCTGGAACGTGGCGTGGTCTACGCGGCTGCGCACATCCGCGGCGGCAACGACCTGGGCGAGAAATGGCATGACGACGGCATGCTGATGAAGAAGATGAATACCTTCAATGACTTCATCGACAGCGCCGAATACCTGGTCAAGGAAAAGTGGACCTCGCGCGACCGCCTGGCGATCCAGGGCGGCAGCGCCGGCGGCCTGCTGATGGGGGCCGTGGTGAACATGCGTCCGGACCTGTTCAAGGCGGTGCATGCGGCCGTGCCGTTCGTGGACGTGATGAACACCATGATGGACGCCAGCCTGCCGCTGACCACGGGCGAATACCTGGAATGGGGCAATCCGAACGAGAAAGCGGCTTACGACTACATGCGCAGCTATTCCCCGTATGACAACATCTTGTTGAAAGATTATCCGGCCATGCTGGTCACCACCGGACTGAATGACAGCCAGGTGATGTACTGGGAGCCGGCCAAGTACGTGGCCAAACTGCGCCGCAACAAGACCGACAGCAATCCGCTGCTGCTGAAGGTGAACATGGGGGCGGGCCATGGCGGCTCGTCCGGGCGCTATAACGCCCTGGGCGAGAAAGCTTTCGAGATGGCCTGGCTGCTATCGCAAATCGGGGTTTCCAAATAATTTTTGAGGTTTTTTGGAAAAAGGCTTGCGCGGGTTTCAAAATCCATCCTATAATGCGGCCTCTTCTGAACGTTGTGACAAACGTTCGACAGTGAAGGCAGGGGCGTTTAGCTCAGTTGGTAGAGCGGATCCCTTACAAGGATTAGGTCGGGAGTTCGACCCTCTCAACGCCCACCAGTCACACTGATGAAGAATTGGAGCGGTAGTTCAGTTGGTTAGAATACCGGCCTGTCACGCCGGGGGTCGCGGGTTCGAGCCCCGTCCGCTCCGCCAATATTCAGAGAAAAGCCCCGAAGAAATTCGGGGCTTTTTTCATTTCTGAAACCGGTAAACCTGTGTCTGACCCACAGGGTCAGACACGGCACCAACAGCTGTTGCGCAGAATGGGTCAGGCACTTGTGCCTGACCCAGGTTTACCGGTTTTAAGCCGCAATAGCCGCCGGCTCATCATCCGCCGAAGAGCGGATCAGGTAATCGAAGGAGCCGAGAGCCGCCTTCGCACCTTCGCCCACCGCAATCACGATCTGCTTGAACGGCACGGTTGTCACGTCGCCCGCAGCAAACACGCCTGTCTCCGAAGTCTGGCCCTTGGCGTCCACCTCGATCTCGCCATGCTTGGACAGCTCGATAGTGCCCTTCAGCCATTCGGTGTTAGGCACCAGTCCGATCTGGACGAACACGCCTTCCAGGTCGACACGATGCGACTGTCCGGTCTCGCGATCGGTGTAGCTCAGGCCATTCACTTTCTTGCCGTCGCCATGGATCTCATTGGTCTGGGCCGACTTGATCACCTTCACATTGCGCAGGGTGGCCAGCTTGCGCTGCAACACCGCATCCGCGCGCAGTTCGGCGCCGAATTCGATCAGGGTCACATGTTCAACGATGCCGGCCAGGTCGATCGCCGCTTCCACGCCCGAATTGCCGCCGCCGATCACCGCTACGCGCTTGCCCTTGAACAGCGGGCCATCGCAGTGCGGGCAGTAGGCCACGCCGTGGTTGCGGTATTCCTTCTCGCCCGGCACGTTGATTTCGCGCCAGCGGGCGCCGGTCGAAATGATCACGGACTTGGCTTTCAGCACAGCGCCGCTCTCGGTATGGACCTCCTTGATCTTGCCCGGCACGATCTTCGATGCGCGCTGGGTGTTCATGATGTCCACCTCGTATTCCTTGACGTGCTGCTCCAGCGCGACGGCGAATTTCTGGCCGTCGGTTTCCTTGACCGAGATGAAGTTCTCGATCGACAGGGTATCCAGCACCTGTCCGCCAAAGCGGTCGGCGATCACGCCGGTGCGGATGCCTTTGCGCGCCGTGTAGATGGCCGCAGCAGCGCCTGCAGGGCCGCCGCCGACGATCAGCACGTCGAACACGTCTTTCTTGCTCAGTTCAGCCGCAGCGCGGGCCGAGGCGCCGGTATCCAGCTTGGCGAGGATTTCCTCGACATTGGTGCGGCCCTGGCCGAAGTGCTGGCCATTCAGGTACATCATCGGCACGGCCATCACCTGGCGTTCCTCGACTTCTTTCGGGAACACGCCGCCATCCACCGCCACCACCTTGATGCGCGGGTTGATCACGGACATGGCGTTGAGCGCCTGCACCACTTCCGGGCAGTTATGGCAGCTCAGGGAGATGAAGGTCTCGAAGACGTAATCGCCGTCCAGGTTGCGGATCTGCTCGATGACTTTTTCATCCAGCTTGATCGGGTGGCCGCCCACTTGCAGCAGTGCCAGCACCAGGGAGGTGAATTCGTGGCCCATCGGGATGCCGGCAAAGCTTACGCCGATATCGGTGCCTTTGCGGTTGATGTCGAAGGAAGGCTTGCGGGCCTTGTCGTCAGTGCCTGCGACGACGGTAATCTTGCCGTGGCCTGCGGATACGACGTCCTGCAGCAGGGCCGACATTTCCTGCGATTTGGCGGAGGCGTCGGTGTGCGCCACGATCTCGATCGGGTGGACAACGCGCTCCAGGTAGGAGGAGAGTTGGGCTTTCAGGTCTGCGTCCAGCATGGCTATTCCTTTCTTGATTAGTCGCTTGCGGTAGGTACCGCTTCAACGCCCCAAGGCGACCCCGTGGGGTCGCCTGTTCAAGCCATTAGCAGACTAAGATGCTTAGATCTTGCCGACCAGGTCCAGCGATGGCTTCAGGGTTGCTGCGCCTTCGGTCCACTTGGCTGGGCACACTTCGCCTGGGTGGGAAGCAACGTACTGGGCTGCCTTCACTTTGCGCAGCAGTTCTGCAGCGTCGCGGCCGATGCCGTTGTCGTGCACTTCCATCACTTTGATGAAGCCTTCCGGATTGATCACGAAGGTGCCGCGCAGTGCCAGGCCCTCTTCTTCGATCATCACTTCGAAGTTACGGGACAGGGTACCGGTTGGGTCGCCGATCAGGGCGTACTGCACTTTCTTGATTGCGTCGGAGGTGTCGTGCCATGCCTTGTGGGCGAAGTGGGTGTCGGTCGAGATGCCGTACACGTCCACGCCCAGCTTGGCGAATTCTGCGTGGTGGTCTGCCAGGTCTTCCAGCTCGGTTGGGCACACGAAGGTGAAGTCGGCTGGGTAGAACACGAATACGGACCACTTGCCTTTCAGGGATTCTTCGCTCAGGTCAACGAATTTGCCATTGTGGTATGCGGTGGCCTTGAATGGTTTTACTTGGGTGTTAATCAGGGACATTGTGGTTTCCTCGTGGGTTTGTGAATCAATGAGACGCCAGTTTAAGGCCTTCCCGGAGATTTGGAAATTTGATTGTTCAAATAGACTTAATAGTCTTTGCCTATTAGAACCGCGAAACGCGATCGTTATTATCGCCTTTTGGCGGGAAAACGGTTGTCGCCCCGTCAGGGTTGTGATTTCGGCAGGAGGTCGGTAACGTGGCCGGACAGGTAGCCGACATCGGCAGGATCGAAGTCGGCGTGCATTTTCTTGCGCACCCCAAGTTCGTTGAGGAGGAGGTGGTGGTCGGGGACGACGCCCTGCTTCGCGAGGCATTCGCGGGCGCAAGCCAAGGGGCAGCCGTCGATGGCGATGATCGTGCGGCCGGATTGGGCCAGCTTGACCAGCGGGGCGACGCCGCCGCCCACCCCGGCGATGCAGGACATTTCTGCGGTGCCGTCGCGGTCAAGTTTGAGTGCGACGGCGTTGGCCAGCTGGGCCGCGCTGCTGCAGCCGGAGCATGAATACACCAGCGGCAGCATCTTGTCAGCCATGGCGGGCGCCAGGCGGCGTCGGGATTTTCGGCAGCAGCTTGCGCCAGTCGAAGGCGCTGGCGTCCAGGCCGTCCAGCGTGTTCTTGAACAGCAGGCCCAGTTCCGTGTCGCCTTCCAGGATCAAGCGGCGGCTGAAGAACAGGGTGTCGGGGTCTTCCTGGCGGCGCGCCATCAGCACCAGGTCGTGTGCGCAGGCGCCGATGGTCAGGTCGGGCTGGTCGCCGTGGCGGGCTGTCTCGAAAGCCTTGCCCTGCCAGCTGAAATCGATGGCAAGTCCAGCGTCTTCCACCCGCAGGCGCAGGCGGCGGGCAAATAGGGCCTGGCGCACGTCTTCAGGCAATTGCGGCGCCAGGATTCGGTTGAGCCCTTGCACGAACAGCCAGGCGGGCGGCTGCGGCGGCAGGCGGCCCAGCAGGCGGCCGATGGCGGGCGGGATGCGGAATGGGGCGGCCGTCATGCTACACGCTCCATGCCGGGCTGGCCGTACCAGAAACCGTCGCAACTGCCGCCGGGAGCCAGCGGTTCCAGCATGACGGCGGCATGCGGCGCCTGCCATTCGCCGCGGCGCACCTTGTCGAAGGCCGCCACCACTTCCAGCGTATCGCGCGATTGCGGCGAAATGCGCAGCACATTGATGCCCATGTCAGCCATCTCGGGCATGACGCGCACCAGGTTGCAGCACAGGGCTGATTGGGTCTGGATGCCGTTCAGGACCAGGAAGGCTTTCTGCTCGCGTGTATCCATGATCAGGCCATCCGGGTAATCGATGCAGCTGAACTGGCAATCGTCCTTCGGCAGGTTGCGGTTGCGCGCGGTCATGCAGCGGGCGGAGAAGGCCAGCGGCATGCGGCCCCACGCAAAGACTTCGCTTTCCATGCCGGCCGGCTGCGTCTTGAGCAGGGTGGCGATGGCGGTTCGGTCCATTTCCAGCGGCGCCACCCAACGGCGCGCTCCCTGGCGGGCCAGCACGGCCAGCGTCGGCTCGCTGTAGATGTTCAGGTGTGGACCGGCGATGAAGCCGGCGCCTTCCAGGTTGCGCACAGCGCCGAAGTCATTGGCCTCCACCAGGAAGTCGCGGTGTTCGCACAGCTTGCGCATGGTGGTCAGTTCCGCGCCCGACTCAATCAGGGCCTGCGTGGAGAGCACCACTTCCTTGCCCGCGTCGCGCAGCAGGGCTGCAATATCAAGCCAGTCCGGCAGGCGCAGCTCATGGCGGCGCGAGCATACGACCTCGCCCAGGTAGACGATATCGACCGGGCTTTCCGCTACCTGCTGGTAGAACTCGAACATGGTCAGGCGCGGCCAGTAATACAGCACCGGGCCGAGGGCTAGTTTCAACATACTCATTTCCATTTGCGGTGATAGGCGCCCAGGGTGTGCTGCTGGCCTTCCGCCACGCGGTCCAGCGCAGCGCTCCAGCTTGGGTGGATGGCAAAGCGGCGCTTGCCGTCGCCGCAGGCGTCGATGGCGGAGCGCCAGGCTTGCGTCACCTGAGCCACGTAGGCTGGGCTGCGCTGGCGGCCCTCGATCTTGATCGCCTTGACGCCCATCTGCACCAGTTGCGGCAGCAGCTCCATGGTGTTCAGGCTGGCCGGTTCTTCGATGGCGTAATAGGTCTCGCCTTCAACCTCGAAGCGGCCCTTGCAAAGCGTGGGATAGCTGGCGTTCTCGTCGGGCTGGTAGCGGTCGATCAGGACACCGTTCAGGCGCGACTCCAGGCCCTTTGGTGTCTGCTGCCAGCGTACTGCCTTGGCAGGCGAGCACACGCCGGCGGTGTTGGGCGATTCGCCGGTGGCGTAGGACGACAAGGCACAGCGGCCTTCCACCATCACGCACAGGCTGCCGAAACCGAATACTTCGATCTCAGTCTTCACGTGGCGGATCAGGTGTTCAACCTGCTGCATCGACAGCACGCGCGGCAGCACCGCGCGCGAGATGCCGAACTGTTCGTGGTAGAAGTTGATCGCCTCGTAGTTGGTAGCGGAACCTTGCACGGACAGGTGCAGGCGCAAGCCAGGATGCTTGTTGCGGGCGTACTCCATCAGGCCGGGGTCGGCCAGGATGATGGCGTCAATGCCGGCGCCGGCGGCACGGTCGACTGCTTCGCGCCACAGCTGCCAGTTGGATGCTTGCGGATAGGTGTTCAGCGCCAGCAGGACTTTGCGGCCGCGCTGGTGCGCATAGCGAATGCCTTCCGCAATCGCGGCTTCGTCGAAATTCAGGCCGGCGAAATTGCGGGCGTTGGTGGCGTCGCGGAAGCCGAGGTAGACGCTGTCGGCGCCGTTGTCGACAGCAGCTTTCAATGCCGGCAGGCTGCCGGCGGGACAAACAAGTTCGATCATGCTTTAGTTCCCTGCAGGCGGCGTACGCCGTTGACGAAGCGGGCCAGGGTGTCGGACTGGCCGCCGCGCGGCAGCATGACCTCCACCAGCTGGAAGCGGCCGCGCTGCTGCACGGCGCTTTCCAGTGCCGCCACCAGCTCGGCGCGCGTGGTGACGCGATAACCGTCGCCGCCCAGCGCTTGCGCCATGTCGGCAAAGCGCCAGTCGCTCAGGTCGCAGAAGCCGGACTGCGGCTGGAAGGCGCGCAGCATCTCCCAGCTGCAGTTGTTGAAGATGACCACGATCGGGTCCAGGCCGTAGCGCTGGCAGTTGCCCAGCTCCCAGCCCGTCATCTGGAATGCGCCGTCGCCGACCAGCACCAGCGGGCGCTCGCCGCCTGCTGCCTGCAGGCCGAAGGCGGCCGGCACGCCGTAACCCATGGTGGCGTAGTAGCCGGGCGCCAGCAGGTCGGTATTCTCGATATCCAGCGCGGTGAACAGGCAATCGCCGATGTCGGAGGCGATTGTCATGCGTCCATGCTTGCGCATCATGTCGTTGATGGCGCTCGCCACGTCGCGCGGCACCAGCGGGCTGTCGTCCGCAGCCAGGTCGCATGGATAGGCGGTGCGCTCACCGCGCAGGGCAGCATCGGCGCGCAGGGGCTTGGCATGGGCCAGCAGGCCGTCCACCAGTGCTTCGAGCGGGATGTCGTGGTAGGTGTGGTAGCCGAGGGTGACGTCGCCATCCAGCGCCAGCATGCACTTGCGCAGGTCGATGCGTTCGCGCTGCACGCCGAAGTTGGTGTCGGACAGGATCACGCCCAGCATCAGCAAGGCATCCGAGCCTTCCGCGGCTTCGGTGACTTCCGGCGCTCCGGCGACACCGAGGTAGGTGCCGAGCAGCGGTGCTTCCGGCTCGCTGGCCAGCAGTCCGCGGCCCATGAAGCAAGTCACGACCGGCACCTGCAGCTTGGTGGCGAGCTGCGCGACCTTGCCTTCCAGGCCGAAGCGGCGGATCTCGATGTCGACCATCAGCACCGGCCGTTCCGCGCGCTCCAGGCGGGCCAGCACTTCTTCCACGCACGCCGCCAGGGCGTCCTTATCGTGGCCAGGAGCCGGCAAAGCGTGTACACGTGCGCACGGCGCATGCACCATGTCGCGCGGCAGCTCGATATAAACCGGGCGCGAATGCGTGATCGCACTGCGCAGCACGCGCGCGATGTCTTCCGGTGCACGCTGCGGATCGTCCAGCACACACTGGTCGCAGGTGATTTCGCGGAAGATCGCCATTTGCGAGTCCAGGTGCTTGACCTGGTGGTGCAGAAGGAAGCCGTTGCGGCGTTCATTGGTGCCGGGCGCACCGGAGATTACCACCATCGGCACCTTTTCTGCGTAAGCGCCCGCGACGGCGTTGACCATATTTAGTGCCCCCGCACCATAGGTCACCGCCGCCACGCTTATGCGCCCGTGATAACGTGCCGCCCCATCGGCTGCAAAGCCCACGCCCGGCTCGTGGCTCAGCGTGTAGAGGGGCAGGACGCCAGATTTCTCAATTTGTTCGAAGAAGGCAAGGACGAAGTCTCCGGGGATACCAAAGACTTCGCGCGCGCCGTGATCAGCCAGCGCGTGCAAGAGTGAGTTTGCGAGATTCATAGCCGGCATCTTGCGCGGGCGCGACTGAAAAATCCTTGAGCCAGGTCAAGGATTCCCCAATCCGCCGCCCGCTTGTCGTTATCAGGCTGCCTTGACCAGCGCGGCCAGCATCACTTCCAGCGTCTTGTCGTGGCGCTTGATAGGCGGGATCTCGCGCTCGATACCAAGCAGCTGGTAGACCGCCATTTGTGCTGCGCGCACCGAGTACTCGACCGTGAACACCACGTCGTCCGGCACTTCGACAAACTGGCTGACCAGGGCGAGATTGCGCGAGCCGATTGGCACCGGCAATGGCCGGTCGCTGTAATGGCGTGGCATGAACATGCTGGTGATGTAGGGCATGCGGCAAGGAATGCAGTTGGCCTGGGCGAAGACTTCAGGTTCGAAGTTCAGGTGTCCTGCCAGTTCGCGCAAAATCTCTTCGCCGGTGCAGTCGGCCATCGGCTTGGCGACGAAATTGCCGACGCGGTCCGGATGCAGCGCGTAGCCCCAGAAAACTTTCACGCCAGCCGGTTGATCGGCGAAGTGCGGTTGGTGCGCCAGCACGACCGACATCAACCAGTTGGAATCCTTGAAGGTCACCAGGCCGCCTGTACCGGCGACGTTGCCGCTGAAAGCCTGCATTTGGTCGAAAAAGATGGAGTCATGCAGTGTGACCGTGAACGATTCCCACCACGATTTCTGGATATTGCGGTTGAACGCAGCTGGATTGCCAAGCTCCGGCCGGCCTTCCGCCAGGCGCTCCCACAGCTTCCAGCCGCCACTCTGGTAACGGTCAAGACGCGGCGGCGCAGAATCCATGCTGCCGAAACTGGAGGCGTCCGTCATCGATCCGTTCTGGAAGAACACCAGGTCGTCGGGCGTAACCGGCAGCAGTTCGCACTGTCCGTCGCGTTCGAGCTCGATCGCATGCACCACCAGTTCGTCCTTGCCATCTTCCAGCTTGATGTCGGTGACGGTGCAGCCGGTTTCAATACGAACGCCCTGCTGCGCCAGCCATGCCTGCAGTGGACGGACCAGCGAATCGTACTGGTTGTATACGGTGCGTTTGACACCGGCCAGCGTTTCGATGCGCGAGAACTCCTTCATGAAACGATGCAGGTAGCGCTTGAACTCCACCGCACTGTGCCAAGGCTGGAAGGCGAAGGTGGTGGCCCACATGTACCAGAACGGCGTTTCGAAAAATGCCGGCGACAGGTGATCGGTGATGGGGGAATTGCCCAACGCCGCTTCATCCGCTTCGTGCAGCTTGAGCAGCTCCATCCTGTCGCGCAGGCTGAAGCCCATCGAAGTCACGTCCACCTTGTGGCGATTGCGGTCGACCAGGCGCGCCTGGGAGTGCGACTTATGCAGTTCGTTGAATGCCAGCGTCTCATCAAGCACCGACTGTCCAGGGTGGGCCAGCGACGGGATCGAAGCGAACAGGTCCCAGGTGCATTCGTAGTTATCGGTCGTCAGCATGCGGCCGCCGCGCAGGCGGTAACCATCCTTCGCATTGCCCGCGCCATCCAGGCTGCCGCCCGCCACACCCAGCGATTCGTAAATATGAATCTGGTCACCGCGCATTTTTCCATCGCGGATCATGAAGGCCGCCGCCGCCAGGTTACCGATGCCGGCGCCGACCATATACACCTGTTTTTCTTTGCCCATCTCGTTACTCCTTGGTTGGTTCGAGAGTAACTATAGGTTTTCACAAGGCCGCTTGACTTTGACCTGGGTCAAGAACATCCCAAACATCATGCGGTGAGCCGCACACGGTCGATCCACACCTGGCCCACAAAGAATGAAGGAAAAACTGCTCTAGTCCAATACACTCTCCGTCACAGGCGACCTGCTGATTGTCGGGATTCGAGCTTCGACCACGCGTGCATCCGCTTCCTTATCCATGGCACGGTACGCGGAAGCCAACTCTTGGCCGGCCAGCCGTGTCCCCGGATGGCCGGGCAATTTGCGAAGCTTGATTTCAAATGCTTGCGACAGGAAGGCCTTTGCCTGTTCCAGGTCTCCCCGCTTGCGTGCCAGCATTCCGCGATCAAAGAGGAGATCGCCAACGCTGGTATGGTCGTCGCTAAAATGCGACCTCGCCAATGTCATGGCGCGTACCAATGCCTCATCCGCTTTCGCGTAGTCTCCCTGTGCAGCAAAAAGACTTCCGAAGTGCTGCCACGTAATTGAAAGCTCGATGTGATTTGGGCCAAGCAGTCGTTCCTGGATCGCGCGTGCTTCGGATAACATTGCACCCGCCTCCTGGTAGCGCTTCATTTTGGTCAGCAACGAGCCAAGGCTATTGCATTGTGCAGCGACCATGACACCAGGTATTTTGCCGCTTTCGCTCCGCCTGATCGCCAGGACACGCCGGAACATAGCCTCCGCCTCGACATAACTTTCCTGGGCCGCGTAATTCCACGCCATGTTGTTCAAGACTGTACCGAGGGATGGATGGTCATTTCCCAGCTTGCTCTCAAGGGCGACGAGCGAATGCTGGAACAATTCTTCGGCTTCTTTGTATTTGCCCATTCGGTACATCATCTGGGCAATCGTGGCTCGGTTGCGCGCCAGAGTGGAGTCATCCTGGCTGAGGTTCCTTTCGCGAATCTGCAGTACTTCACGATAACGCTTTGCAGATAAGTCGAACTGATCGGACGAATAGGCCAAATAGGCGAGGCTGGCCAAGCTGTCGGCAACGTCCATGCTGGCAGGACCGGCAGCCTGGAGTCTCAGGTCGTACCCATGCCGAAGTGCCGCTTCTGCCGCTTGCGGCTGGGCGGAATCGAGGTAAGCCAGGCCCAGTTCATCCAACGCCTCGCCAGCATTGAGCGGAGTAGCGCCTGGCACCGATTGCAATTGCTCAGTCGCCTTCAGGAGAAATGGAAGCGCCTTGTCGGTAAGACCATTCCCACGAAAATACTTCCCCGTCCTTAACAAAGCTTCACCGATTTCTACACTCGGTTTAACATCAGGATTGGCGAGCACGCGCTTGAACAGGCTGTCCGATTCCTCCTCGGCACCTGCTTCGAATAGCAGCACCGCCGCATGCAGCAAGCCCGCTGCACGCCCAGCGGTCAGCGTGCTCGAAATCAAAGTCTCTGCCTTGGCCGAATCCTTGGCAACCCCACGGCCCAGCAGATACATGACGATCAATCGGTTGCGTGCATCCTGAACCCCGGCATCGCTCGCGAGCTGATAATAGCGGGCAGCGGCAGCATCGTCCGCGGCCTGTCCCCATCCTTCTGCAGACGCCAGACCCAGCCAATAGTTTGCCGCTTGATTGCCCTGCATGACGGCCTGCTTCAGCCATCGTATGGCGGCAACCGGCTCGCGCCTGGAGCCAATACCAAGCAACAGTACCTTGCCAAGTTCGGACATGGCCTGCGAATCGCCTTTGCTAGCCGAAAGTTCCAGCCACCCCAGCGACTTCGTCAAGTCTCGCGGCCTGACCTTTCCATGCTGATAGATTTGAGCCAACTGGAACATCGCCTTGGCATTGCCGCCGCCAGCCGCAATTTCGTAAGCCTTGATGGATTCTTCGTTGTTCGTAGCGCCACCCAAACCTCGGGCGTAGAACCGTCCCAGATGAAATGACGCCTCGACATTACCGGCATCTGCCCCCCGCAAATACCATTGGCGCGCGGCAGCAAGATCGATTTCTACTCCATCGCCTAGCTCATAGGCCTGGCCCAGGCTGAGCATGGCGCTTCCGTTACCCTTCGCAGCCGAGGCAGCCAGCCATTCCAGGCCCTTCGGCACATCCTGGGGGGTACCAAGGCCGTACAGATAGTAGACGCCCAGATTACGCATCCCATAAGCGTTCCCTTGTTTTGCGGCACGCCAGTTCCACTCAAAGGCGAGCTCTTGATCCTTTTGAGTTCCTTCACCTCGCTCATAGATGAGCGCCAATTCGACTTGCGCATCAGCATGCCCGAGTTCGGCCGCAACGTGCATCAAACGGAATACATCAGCAGAGCTTCGCTTTGCACCTTTTCCGTCCCGCAGGGCCATTGCTTGCCGGTAGGCCGCTTCGCCAGGGTTAAGCTGGGCGTGTGTGACAGGCTTCGCAGGAACGCTCGCCTGCAGGACAGGAATTGCTGAAAGCAATGAAATGCTTAGGATAAGTTTTTTCATCCTAGCAATTTAACATGCCAAGGAGCCTAGGCAGCAGTTGCGTGCTGTGTGGTTTGCTGGTGCAGCATCGCGTCGAAGTCGGCGGCGGGCAGGGGGCGGGCGAACAGGTAGCCCTGGCCGTAGTCGCATCCGGCGCCGGCCAGCAGGTCGCGCTGCTCGATGGTTTCCACGCCTTCGGCAATCACGTTCAAGCCAAGCTTGTGCGCCATCACGATGATCGCGTCGGACAAGGCCATGTCGCTTGAATCCGGAGCGAGATTACGGGTGAAGCTGCGGTCGATCTTCAGGTAATCGATGTCGAATTTCTTCAGGTAGGACAGCGAAGAATAGCCGGTGCCGAAATCGTCCAACGCAACCTGGATGCCGGCATCGCGCAGTTGCAGCAGCTTGTCGGTAACGCTGGTGTTGGCGTCCAGCAGCAGGCCTTCCGTGATTTCCACCACGATGCTTTCACCCGGCACGCCGAGCTGCTGCAGGTAGGCCAGCCAATCGGCGTAGGTGGCCCGTTCGCGCTGGAATTCCATTGGTGACTGGTTCAGGCTGACCTGGAAGCCGGGGTGCACTTCCTCGCGCCAGCGCTTGACCCACTGTGCCGACTCGCGGAACACCCATTCACCAATGTCGACGATCAGGCCGCTCGATTCGGCCAGCGGGATGAACTCCAGCGGGCTGACCATGCCGCGCTGCGGATGTTCCCAGCGGATCAGCGCTTCAGCCTTGTGGATCTTGCCGGTCGGGAGGTGCACGATAGGCTGGAAGTACAGCTTGAGCTGATTGCCCTTCAGCGCGCCGCGCAGGTCGTTGGTCAGGCGCATGCGATTCAAGGCCGCGACCTGCAGGGCCGGCGTGAAGTAGCTGAAGCGGTTGCGGCCTGCGCCCTTGGCGGCATACATGGCCTGGTCTGCATGCTTCAGCAAGTCTTCCATATTACCGGCATCGTCCGGGTAGATCGTGATGCCGATCGAGGCCGAGACGAAGGCTTGTTCCTGTCCGAGCTGGAACGGCATGCGCAAGCTGTCGATAATGTGCTGGGCGATATCCTCCACCCGGTCCACTTCCGACAGCTCGGGCAGGATCACGGTGAATTCATCGCCGCCCAGGCGCGACACCGTATCCGACTGGCGCACGCAGGCGCCGATGCGGCGCGCCGCTTCCACCAGCAACACGTCGCCCTGGTGGTGGCCGAGGGTGTCGTTGACTTCCTTGAAGTGGTCAAGGTCGATGAACAGGATCGCGATGCGGGTGCCGTCGCGGCGGGACTTCAAAATATCGTGCTGCAGGCGGTCGAGGAACATGCGCCGGTTCGGCAACTGCGTCAGCGTGTCGAAGTTGGCCTGTTGCCAGATCAGGGCCTCGGTTTCCTTTTTCTCGGTGATGTCTTCGATCATGCACAGGTGGTGCGGCTGGCTTTCCGTGCCTACTGCGTTGATCGATACTTCCACCCACACGATGCGGCCGTCGGGACGCACCAGGCGCGTTTCCATCTTGAAGCCGGCAATCTGCTGCGCCGCCAGCTGCGCCATCTTTTCCTGCTCCGGCGCCACGTCGTCCGGGTGGCAGATTTCCAGCCAGCGGCTGTGGCGCATTTCCTGCGCCGAGCGTCCCGCAATCTCGGCGAAGCGCGGATTGACGTCGCGGAACTGGCCGCCGCTTGAATCGATCAGGGCAATGCCCATCGGCGCCGCTTCGAACATGGTGCGGAAGCGCTGCTCGCCTTTGCGGATGGTTTCCTCGGCACGCGTACGTTCGCGCGTCAGCAGCGAGAAGTGGATCACGGCACCCAGCACCAGCAGGCCCGCGGCCACGCCCAGCACGCGGTACAGCCAGGTCAGGTCGGAGCCGGGATCGGTGTTGTACAGGAACCCGGTCCAGGTGGCGCCTTTCGGCAGCATGCCAAGATCCGTATAGATGTCGGCGATGTGCTGCCAGCGGTCCGGGTTCATGTAGCCGATCTCCACCAGCACCGGCTGCACCAGCGGCACCATCTGGCGCGCTTCGTACAGCAGGTGCATGCGGTCGTGCTGGCGCGAATACTTGTTGAGGATCAGGTCGACGATTTCTTCCTGGTGGCTCATGGCGTACTGCCAGCCGCGCATGCTGGCGGCGCGGAAGGCGCGCACGCGGTCCGGGTGATTCTTGATTTCCGCTTCGCTGGTGAACAGGTTATCGCCGTAGAAGTCGATGCCGGCGGCGCGCGGGCTGTAGATATCGTAGGGGAATCCGAGACGGTCGAGGTAATCGGGCTCGTTGCTGACGAAGATCGACATGGCGTCGATCTTGCCTTTGACCAGGTCGTCCGGGTTGAAACTGTGTTCGACCCGCACCAGCTGGCTGGTGTCGATGCCTTCCTTTTTCAGGTAGGCCATGACTTCGTCGGCCTGGGTCAGTTCATCGGTCAGGGAACCGATCATCACGCGCTTGCCGACAATGCTGCGGATATCCGGCGCCGGGCCGGTCTGGCGCATCGCCAGGGCATAGGGGGAATGCTGGAACACCACCGCCAGCACCACCAGCGGCTTGCCGGACATGCGTGCCAGCAGCAGGCTGCTGCTGCCAACACCGTACTGGGCGCGGCCATCAAGCACGGCGCGTTCCGGCTCATTGCCGTCGCTGCCCTCGAGGATTTGTACGTCCAGGCCGGCATCGCGGTAGTAGCCCTTTTCCAGCGCGGCGTAATAGCCGGCGAACTGGAACTGGTGGCTGTGCTTCAGTTGCAGCGTGACGCGTTCCTGCGCCTGCACCCAGGGAGCAGGTGTCGACAGCAACAGAAATATGAACAGGCCAGCCAGGAATTGGGGCACGTTATCGTCCGGATACAAAGTTGGCAGAGTCTACAAGCCGATTGTATCCGCTTCGCCGAAGGCGGCGCGCCGAAGTGTGGCATTCCTGCTGCAAAATCCTATGGAATTGCAGCAGGTGATAGCCGGTTAGCGTTTTACTTACGGCCCGGGCGGCCGCCAGTCTTGGCCGGGGCGGCCTTGGGTTTGACTTTGATAGTGTCGAGGATGGAAGGACGGGCCTTGGTTTCCACCGTGGCGCGCGCCGTCATCGAACCGGTCAGCGCATTCGGCTTGCCGCCGCGGCCAACGTGGGCCGGTGGAGGCAGGCCGGCGCCGCGCTTCTGCTGGCCCGGAGCCAGCATCGGCATGGCGCGCTTGCCGGACGAGGCCTTGAAGTTCTCTTCGCCGACGCGGTATGGCGGGATCAGGTGGCGTTCGCCATCGCCGATCAGGTCGCCACGCCCCATGCGGCGCAGGGTTTCGCGCAGGATCGGCCAGTTCTTCGGATCGTAGTAGCGCAGGAAGGCCTTATGCGCCTGGCGCTGCTTCAGCGTGCGCGGGGTTTCCACGTTTTCCGAAGTCTCGGTGACCTTGTGCAGCGGGTTCTTGCGCGAGTGGTACATGGCCGATGCCATCGCCATCGGGGTCGGCATGAAGGTCTGCACCTGGTCGAGGCGGAAGTTGTTCTTCTTCAGCCACAGGGCCAGGTTCAGCATGTCCTCGTCCGTCGTGCCCGGGTGGGCGGCGATGAAGTAAGGGATCAGGTACTGCTTCTTCCCTGCTTCCAGCGAGTACTTCTCGAACATCGCCTTGAATTCGTCGTAGGCGCCGATGCCCGGCTTCATCATCTTGCTCAGCACATTGGTTTCGGTGTGCTCGGGCGCGATCTTCAGCAGGCCGCCTACGTGGTGGGTCACCAGCTCTTTCACGTATTCAGGCGAACGCACGGCCAGGTCGTAGCGCAGGCCGGACTGGATCAGGATCTTCTTCACGCCCTTGATCTCGCGCGCCTTGCGGTACAGCTGGATCAGCTTGCTGTGGTCGGTGCCCAGGTTGACACAGATCGACGGGTAGACGCAGGACAGGCGGCGGCAGGTTTCCTCGATCGACTTGTCCTTGCAGGACAGGCGGTACATGTTCGCGGTCGGGCCGCCCAGGTCGGAGATGATGCCGGTGAAGCCCTTGGTCTTGTCGCGGATATGTTCGATCTCGCGCAGGATCGACGGCTCGGAACGGCTCTGGATGATGCGGCCTTCGTGCTCGGTGATCGAGCAGAAGGTGCAGCCGCCGAAGCAGCCGCGCATGATGTTGACCGAGAAGCGGATCATTTCCCATGCCGGGATGTTGGCGTTGCCGTAGCTTGGGTGCGGGGCGCGCGAGTACTCCATGTCGTACACGCCGTCCATTTCGTCCATCGCCAGCGGCAGCGGTGGAGGATTCATCCACACGTCGCGGTCGCCGTGCTGCTGCACTAGCGCGCGCGCATTGCCCGGGTTGGATTCGAGGTGGAACACGCGCGAAGCGTGGGCGTACATCACCGGGTCTTCCTTCACCACCTCGTACGATGGCAGGCGCACCACGGTCTTGTTGTGCTTTTCCTTGGCAGCGGCCAGGCGTTCTTCGCGGGTCATGATGATGACCGGCTTGACCACCGGTTCCGGTGCGGCGTTCTCGGTGGCGCATTCCTTCTTGTCTTCCTTCGCCATGGCGTAAGGATCGGGGTGCGGGTCGACGCGGCCAGGCACGTCGACGCGGTTCGAGTTGTGCACCGCCCATTCGTCGGAAGGCAGCCAGCCATGCGGCACCAGGAAAGCGGTGCCGCGCAGGTCCTTGATCTCCTTGATCTTCTCGCCCATGTCCAGGCGGCGGGTCAGGTCGACCAGGGCGCGTTCGGCGTTACCGAAGATCAGCAGGTCGGCCTTCGATTCGGTCAGCACCGACTTGCGCACCTTGTCCGACCAGTAGTCGTAGTGCGCGATGCGGCGCAGCGAGGCTTCGATGGAACCGATGACGATCGGCGTGCCGGGGAAGGCTTCGCGCGCCTTCTGGGCGTACACGGTCACGGCGCGGTCAGGACGCTTGTTCGGCTCGGCGTTCGGGGTGTAGGCATCATCGGAGCGGATCTTGCGGTCGGCCGTGTAGCGGTTGACCATGGAGTCCATATTGCCGGCGGTGATGCCGTAGTACAGGCGCGGCTTGCCCAGCGCGCGGAACGATTCCACGTTGTGCCAGTCCGGCTGGGCGATGATGCCCACGCGGTAGCCTTGTGATTCCAGCAGGCGGCCGACCAGGGCCATGCCGAAGCTTGGATGGTCGATATAGGCGTCGCCTGTCACCAGGATGACGTCGCACTGGTCCCAGCCCAGGGCGTCCATTTCGGCGCGGGACATGGGAAGGAAAGGCGCAGCAGAAGCACGCGCAGACCGCTTGGCGACGGTCGCGAAAAGATTGGTTGGGGGATTCATCCCGGCATTGTACCGGAAATCACCGGTTAGCGCCCGCTTCGGGGCGCAAAAAACCTTTAAGTTTCAGTAACTTGTGACGTTCCAGCAAGGCTGTTTGGGCAAATACTCATTGAACATCGTGACATTTTTGCTATAACGGGTATACAACGTCTTCCATGGAGCGACATCATGCGACGCAGACTGTACTACATGCTTCCCAATGTAAAAGCCGCCCGCGCAGAACTGGACGAACTGCTGCTGGCACGCATCGAAGAACGGCATATCCACTTCATGGCAAAAGAGGGCACCTTGCCCGATGACATGCCAGATTGCAATTTCCTGCTGCGAACGGACCTGATCCACGGCGCCAAGCTGGGGATCGCCATTGGCGGGATTGTGGGGCTGTGTGCCGGCATCTTCCTGGTCGTTTTCCCACCCGAAGGGCTGACCCTGCGCACCATGACCATCTTGCTGGTCACGCTGGGCGGCGCGCTGTTCGGCGGCTGGGCGAGCGGCATGAATGCGGCGGCCGTTCCCAACAAGAAGCTGGAGCAGTTCTCCGAGCGAATTGAACAAGGTCAGGTTTTGATGATGGTAGACGTGCCAGTGCGGCGCATGAAGGAGATCGAGGAAATGATCGCCAAACGTCATCCTGACTTCAGCTTTGGCGGTGAAGAACCGCCCATGCTGGCCTTCCCATAAGGCTAGCCTCCCGGGGGCCGGCTGGACAGCCGGTAAAACCCCGGGTTCCATACCAAAGGCGGGCTGCGGCCCGCCTTTTTATATGCCCATGTTTCCTAGAATTCGCGTCAGTTCGCGCAAAGTAGGCTCCAATGCCGGGTGTTTGGCAGCAAATTTGGCGGTGATTTCCTGGGTACGTTCGGCCAGGCCGTAGGTGGAGGTGCCGCCTTCCTGTTCCGGCGGCTGGTCGAGAATCAGCTTGATGTCGCCATCGAGCTGGCGCAACAGGCTTTGCAATTCCTCATCGACCGGGCCGTGGTGGGCCAGCGTGGCGTGCAATTGGCGCAGAGTCTCCTTCAGCTTGGTGTCCATGATCCCTTTCCCCGGTGAAGTGGCTATCCCTCTTTATACACCCATCCGCCGTGACCAGCTACGGATGTGCTCAATTTCGGGCACGCTGAGCCCGAGGGAGCGCAGGAAAGTTTCATGCGCTTGCGGGGCTTGCTGCTCGAACAGCGCGTGCCAACGTTCCATCGCGGCATCGTCAAGGCCGGCGGCGCGCAGCAGGGCGGTCCAGCCGGCCTTGTCGATGCCTGCCGGGGACGCCTTGCCGAGCACGCGCAGCAGCACCTCCTGCTGTTCCCGCAGCCGTGCCATCTCAGCGGCGATTTCCTGCAGGCGGCGCTCGACGGGGCCAGCGTGTGATGCGTCGCGCAGCAGGGCGGCAATGGCGGGGATGTCCATTCCTGTCGCGCGCCAGGCGCGGATTTGTTCGGCACGGGCGACGTCGGCTTCGCCGTAGCGGCGGTACCCTGCGGCGCTGCGGGCAGGTGCCAGCAAGCCTTGTTCTTCATAGTAAAGCAGCGTGCTGCGCGAGATGCCGCAACGACGGGCGAGCTGGCCGATGGTGAGCGTGGTCATGGCAACGGCGCCAGGTCAGGCGGCATGAACGCGGTGCGCGATGCGGGCGCGGCGAGCAGTTCAGGGCTGTAGTGCAGCGCCAGCAAGCCGCGTGCATCGGCCAGCGCGGCGGGTCCATGCGCATGCAGTAATCGCACGAGCGCGACGGTGATGGTGGCATGGTATTTGTCCGCAGCGCCAAGGTGAGCGGCGTAGCTGCGAATGGCGGCGCAAGTGCGCACGATAGCCTCTTCAAGCGAATGCTGTGCGAGGTAATGGCACGCCAGCCGCACATGGCCGGCGTGATTGAAATGCTCCGGCGGGAGCGTGCAGGCTTCGAGGCTGCTTACGAATTCGATGTCGTCCATGGCATTAGCCTAAAGCTGTCTACCATGGACAGGTCAAGTTCGTTAGTTGGCCTTCAAGCCGCGGCGTTCCAGCAGTGGATCGATCTTCGCATCGCGGCCGCGGAACTCGCGGTACATCTGCATCGCATCCATCGTGCCACCCTTGGACAGCAGGGCTTTGCGGAAGTGGTCGCCGTTCTTGCGCTGCATGCCGCCGTTCTCGGTGAACCATTCAACCGTGTCGGCATCCAGCTTCTCCGACCACAGGTAGCCGTAGTAGCCTGCCGAATAGCCGCCCGCAAACACGTGCGAGAAGTAGGTGGTGCGGTAGCGTGGCGGCACCGGCGCGAAATCAACACCCGCATCCTTCAGCACCGACGATTCGAAGCCCAGCACGTCGGTCGGGATCTTGTCGGCCGGCAGCTGGTGCCAGCGCTGGTCCAGGATCGAAGCGGCCAGGTATTCGGTGGTGCGGAAGCCTTCGTTGAACTTGGCCGAAGCCTGAACTTTGTCCAGCAATTCCTTCGGCATTGGTGCGCCGGTCTGGTAATGCTTGGCGTAGTTGTTCAGGATTTCCGGCCAGGTCATCCACATCTCGTTAACCTGCGAAGGGAATTCCACAAAGTCGCGCGGCACGCGGGTGCCGGCAAAGCGCGGGTACTTCACGTCCGAGAACATGCCGTGCAGCGCGTGACCGAACTCGTGGAACAGGGTGCGCGCTTCGTCATAAGTCAGCAGGGTCGGTTCGCCGGCTGCTGGTTTCGGAATGTTCAGGTGGTTGGCCACGACTGGCTTGGTGCCCATCAGTTTCGATTGCGACACATAGGCATTCATCCATGCGCCGCCGCGCTTGTTGCTGCGTGCGTAGAAGTCGCCCAGGAAAATCGCCAGCTGCTTGCCGTCGGCGTCGAACACGTCGAACACGCGCACGTCTTGCTGGTACACCGGCAGGTCATTGCGTTCCTTGAAGGTGATGCCGTACACCTTGGTCGCGGCGTAGAACACGCCGTTCTTCAGCACGTTATCGAGTTCAAAGTATGGCTTGAGCTGGTTCTGGTCGAAGGCGTAGCGGGCCTGGCGCACCTTGTCGGTGTAGAAGGCCCAGTCCTGCGCCGCGTTGGCGAAGCCGCCCTTCTCTGCATCGATCACGGCCTGGATGTCGGCCGATTCCTTGCGCGCGTTGTTCACGGCAGGCTTGGACAGTTCGCCCAGCAGCTTGTTGACGGCGTCGGTGTCGTGCGCAGTCTGGTCTTCCAGCTGGTAGGCAGCGTGCGAGGAATAGCCCAGCAGCGCAGCGCGTTCGGCGCGCAGCTTGGCGATCTTCAGCACCACTTCGCGATTGTCGAAATCTCCGCCACGGCTGCCGCGCGCCAGCGAAGTGGCCAGCAGGCGTTCGCGGGTGCTGCGGTTGGTCAGCACTTCCAGCGGCGCCTGGCCGGTGGTGTTGGCGATGGCGATCAGGAATTTGCCATCCATGCCTTTGGCCTTGGCGGCGGCAGCGGCTGCATCGATCGCCTTGTCGGACATGCCGGCCAGTTCTTCGCGGGTGTCAACCACCAGTGCGGATGCATTGGCTTCCTTCAGCACGTTCTGGCTGAAAGTGGTGGACAGGGCGGCCAGTTGCGAGTTGTAGGCCTTCAGTTTTTCCTTGTCGGCAGCGGACAACTTGGCGCCGGCACGCACGAAATCGGTGTGGTAGCGCTCCAGCAGGCGCTTGGATTCAGGGTCCAGCTTCAGCTTGTCGCGCTTGTCGTACAGGGTCTTGATGCGGGCGTACAGTTTTTCGTTCAGGCGGATCGCATCGCTATGCGCGGACAGCTTTGGCGCCAGTTCGCGGTTCAGGGCTTCGAATGCGTCATTGGTGTTGGCGCCGGACAGGTTGCCGAACACGGAGCTGACGCGGTCCAGCAGGCGGCCGGAGCGTTCCATCGCCACGATGGTGTTGTCGAAAGTCGGCGCCGCCTTGTTGTTGGCGATCCTGGCAATCTCCGCCGCCTGCTGCTTCATGCCTTCTTCGTAGGCGGGGCCGTAGTCTTCGTTCTTGATCTTGTCGAAGGCAGGGTAGTTCAGCGGCAGGGTGGATTCAGCAGCGAAAGGGTTGGATGCCGGCAGGGTGGCATTGGCAAGACCGGCAACAGCCAGGCTGGCGGCGATCACCAGCAGTTTCGGACGGAACATTCTCTCTCCTGTTTTGTAATGTTTCGAAGCGCCAGATGATAGCAACCCCGCAGTGCAAAGTCATGCTGCACTGCGTATCATAAAGTGTCAGGAAATCAGTAGTGCGGCGGCCGCTCGTTGAGAGGGGTCTGGTTGGCCAGCGTGGAAGTGCGCACGCGCTCGGCGAGCGCGCGCACCAGGTCTTCCAGCATATCGATCTGCTTTTGCTGCTCGTAGACGCGCTGGTTCAGCGATTCCACCAGGTCTTCCTGGTGCACCAGCTTCAATTCAATGTCGACAAAACGCTCTTCGCTGTCCACGGCCTGCTCCTGCTTTGGGAAAAGCAGGCATTTTACTGGACGGTCATGGCGATCACCACGCTTTCGACAATGACAACAACCACTAATAGCACTGCCAACCTGACAATCCAGTGCTTGATCTCATTCACCACTATCGTATTTTCAATGCTTGCCACACGTCGTTCTTGCAGATGGAGCAAATCTTGCGCAATCTCTGCGTGCAGGTATGCTTGTGCTGGCGGCACACCTGCATCGATCAAACGCTTCGCAAAGTCAGCAGAAATAGACATAATTCCCTCGGCAAGCATTATGCCGCTGCGAGGTTTTAGAGGGCACACGCTTCTTTATTTCAAGTAGACGCCGCCACAGAGAATCAGGTCCTCTTCCGGCACGCAGTACATGGTTTTTGGCTCGATCTTGCCGCTGACGGGATTGTTGAATTTGTAGTCTTGCCAGAACGGGACTTTTTTCTTCGCCATTTCGACGCGCTCCTTAACGAAAGGCTTGCCGTCGACATCTTTCAGTTCGATCAGGTTTTTGCCGATCATCTTGGCGTTGCCTCCATGGGCACGCACCACGCCATCGGTACCGTAAACCACCAGGTACAGGTCGCGATCGACGAACTGTCCGTCCTTCTTGTCGATTTCGGCAAAGGTCTTTTCGCGGCCGTTGGCCTTCATGTAGCCGAGGGCCTTCTTCACCATGGCCTCGGCTTCAGGCTTGGTCACCACATCGGCAGCCACCACCAAGGGCGCTGCGCCCGCCAAGGCGGCGAGCAAGCAAATGCGTACAAACATGTGTGCCTCCTGTCTTAAGGAAGAGCACCCATGCTAGCACCAATTACGCCGGATTAATGTCGCGCGGAGCCGACAACAATTCCTTCATGCGCGCCAGGCGTTCGCGCGGCGAAATCACTTCCGACTCTGTTGGCGGAGCAATCCCCTGGTCGAGCGCCATCTCGGCAATGAAGCGCGAGATATCGCACTGGACATGTTCGCCGCCGCGCTTGCGCTTCTTGCACCAGGTGAGCTGCAAAGTGCGCTGGGCGCGCGTAATCCCCACGTACATCAGACGCCGTTCTTCCTCGATGCGCTGGGCCAGCAATTCCACCGGCGCATCCGGATCGCCCTTGTGCGGCAGGATGCCTTCCTCCACGCCGACCAGGAATACGTGCGGGTACTCCAGGCCCTTCGATGCATGCAGCGTCGACATGCGGATCGCATCCGGCTCTTCGTCCTTCCCATCGAGCATGGACATCAGGGCCACCATCTGGGTCAGCTCCAGAACGTTCTTCTCTTCGCCGTCGCGGTCCTTGCCGCCGCGGCCTCGGTCCTTCAGCCAGTTGACGAAGTCCGTCACGTTGTCCCACTTACCCTGCGCCGCACGTTCTTCGAAGGTGTCATACAGGTAGTGCTCGTAGTGCATGCCTTCCATCAGGTCGTCCAGCACTTGCGCCGCGTTGTCACCGCTGCCCGATGGGCCCGGACGCGTGGCGCGCGATTCCAGTTCCAGGATGAAGTTGCAGAAGTCCTGCAGCGGCTTCAGTTGGCGGTCGTTGAGCACCGCTTCGATGCCGCCCTTGAACACGGCCTCGAACAGCGAGCATTGCCACTTGCCCGAGAAGGAACCCAGCGCTTCCAACGTCGACTGGCCGATGCCTCGACGGGGCGTGGTCGCCGCGCGGATGAAGGCAGGATCGTCGTCCGGATTGGCCATCAGGCGCAGGTAGGCCATGATGTCCTTGATTTCCGCCTTGTCGAAGAAACTCTGGCCGCCCGAAATCGTGTATGGAATGCGCTGTGTGCGCAACGCCTGTTCGATCACGCGCGCCTGGTGGTTGCCACGGTACAGGATCGCGTAATCGGCCCACTTGTTCTTGCGCTCGAAGTGGTCGGCCGAAATCATGATGGCCACCTGCTCGGCTTCCTGCTCCTCGTTCGGCATCGAGTGCACCTTGATCGGCTCACCGATGCCCAGCTCGGACCACAGCGATTTTTCGAACAGCTTGGGATTGTTCTGGATCACCGCGTTGGCGGCTTGCAGGATGCGGGTGGTGGAGCGGTAGTTCTGTTCCAGCTTGATCAGGCGCAGGTCAGGAAAATCGACCTGCAGCAGCGCCAGGTTTTCCATGGTTGCGCCGCGCCAGCCGTAGATCGCCTGGTCGTCGTCGCCCACAGCGGTGAACATCGGCTTCTTGCCCAGGCCTGTAACCATCAGTTTCACCAGTTCGTACTGGCAGGTATTGGTGTCCTGGTACTCGTCGATCATCAGGTAGCGCAGGCGGCGCTGCCACTTGTCGCGCACCGTGTCGTGGTTGCGGAACAGTTCCACCGGCAGGCGGATCAGGTCATCGAAGTCCACCGCCTGGTATGCGGCCAGGGTGGCGATATAGCTGCCGTAGATGCGCGCCGACTGCGCTTCCTCTTCGGTCTGGGCCTGCTTCAAGGCTTCTTCCGGAGTTACCAGGCCGTTCTTCCACAGCGAAATGTCGTTCTGGATGCTGCGGATCAGGTTTTTGTCGGTGGTGATGGCCAGGTCCTGGACCAGCGAATAGCAATCGTCGCTGTCCATGATTGAAAAACGGTCTTTCAGCCCCAGATGATTACATTCCTGGCGCAGGATGCGGACGCCGAGGGAGTGGAAGGTACAGACGGTCAGCAGCTTTGCCTGGCGCGGCTGCTTGAGCATCTTGCCGACGCGTTCCTGCATTTCCAGCGCCGCCTTGTTGGTAAAGGTGAGCGCGGCGATCGTGCGCGGGTCATAGCCGCGATCCTCGATCATATGGGTAATTTTTTGCGTAATGACGCGCGTCTTGCCCGAGCCGGCCCCCGCCAGTACTAGGGCAGGGCCGTCGAGATAGAGCACGGCTTCGCTCTGAGGCCCGTTGAGGCCGAACTGGGGTGCATTGGACATCCCGGCATTGTACAGAATATAGTGGTATCAAACCTCCGAAAAAAGCAGGCAGAAGTGTTATGAAATTTGAACATTTGATAGAAGTGAACGATCTCCTCAACCCGCTGATGGACACCATCACCCACCAGCAGTTGTGGCGCGGCCTGGTGCTGCGCGCGGAGTCGCCCAAGCTGTTCGTCCCGCACCTGGACGAAGCGGATATCTCAGACCGTACTTCAGCAGGCTTCAGCCGCCGCCTGCGCTATGGCGACGTGGTCATCGAAGACAACGTGGTGCTGCACGAGCCGTATGTGGTGCGCTACAACGTGCCGGCGCAGAAGGACATCAGCCCCTCCAGCCTGACGATGACGATCGAGATGCCGCAACCGGAGCGCCTGTACGTGCGCTTCCAGTATGACGACGGACATGACGCGGCGACCGATGCCGCCAACGCCATGTACGACGACTTCCGCCGCTCCGCCTACCAGGAGTCGGACCTCGACACCATCCGCGTGCTGCGCGAACTGGCCAGCCAGGGCCGCCTGGATTCGAGCCTGAACTGACCTAGCAGCCGGGCGTGCAATCGTTCGGCATCGGCTTGGGCGGGGGCGGCGGTTTTTGCAGCTCTTTCGACAAGTCGCGCAGGGCGGTGCGCAAGCCTTCTTCCACTACCGGATGGTAGAAGGGCATGTCCAGCATCTGGTCCACGGTCAGCGCGGCCTGGTGCGCCCAGGCCAGCAGGTGGCCGATGTGCTCCGCGCGCGGCCCCACCATCTCGGCGCCGAGAAAGCGCCCGCTTCCATACTCCGCATATACCCGCAGCATGCCCTTGTTCTGGCGCATGACGCGGCTGCGTCCCTGGTCGTCGAAGCTGACGGCGCCGATCGCGAAGTGCTCGCGGCCGTTCGACAATTCCTTGTAGCCTTTGCCCACAGTGGCGATCTGCGGCTCGCTGAACGTGATCGCCAGCGGCGTGCGGCGCAGGCCCGGCTTCACTTCCGGATAGCTGGCGGCATTGGCGCCGGCGATTTTGCCCTGGTCGGCAGCTTCCGGCAGCAAAGGGATCTCTGCGCTGGCGTCACCCGCGATAAAGATGCAGCTGTCGCCGCACTGCATGGTGTGGCGGTCGAATTTCGGCACGCCGCTCTTGTCCAGCGCCAGCCCGGTGTGGTCGAGGCCGAGGCCGGAAACGTTCGGCGTGCGGCCGGTGGTGACCAGCACGTAGTCGAAATGTTCGACGCGCTCTTCGCCTTCGGTATTGCGAGTGCGGAGTTCGAGCCCGTCGCCGGCACGTACGATGCCTGCAACCTCGGTGCGGAAGCGGAGATCCAGTTCTTCACCCAGCGCTTGCGAGGCGGACGCCAGCACCTGCGGGTCCTTCAATTGCGCCACGCTGCTGCTGCGCGCGATGATCGCCACCCGTACGCCCAGGCGATGCAGGGCCTGGCCCAGTTCCAGTCCGATCACGCCGGCGCCGATCACCGCCACGGAGCGCGGCAAGTCGGTCCATTCGAAGACTGCATCGCTGTTGATCACGCGCGGGCCGGCTGCCGCCCATTCCGATGGGATGTCGGGCCGGGAACCGGTGGCAATGACGACAGCCTTGGCCGCCACTTCCAGGTTGGCGCCAATCTGCAGCCGGTTGGGAGCAGTGAATCGCGCGCGGCCGTGAAGCTTGTCCTCGGCCGGCATGGCCGCCACATTCTCCAGCACGAAGCCGACAAAGCGGTCGCGCTCGCTGCGCACGCGCTGCATGACGGCCTTGCCGTCGACTTTCAGGCCGCCCGGCTGGACGCCGAAGCCAGGCGCTTCACGCACCGCATGCGCCGCCTCGGCCGCAGCAATCAGCAGCTTGCTTGGCATGCAGCCGACGCGCGCGCAGGTGGTGCCGTGCGGGCCGTCTTCAATCAGTACCGCATGCTTGCCGGCGTTGCGTGCCGCCCGATAGGCGCTCAGGCCAGCCGTACCGGCGCCGATCACCGCCACATCGCACTGGATGGTTTCCATCTTGCCTCCGTCATTGGTAATGCATTAGTATGACTTATCTTTTCGCGCTTTGATTAAGCACATCTTATGGAAAATCTGGACTACCGCGCGCTGGCGGTGCTGGATGCCGTTGCCAGCCATGGCAGCTTCGAAAAGGCGGCCAATGCGCTCGGCATCAGCCAGCCGGCCGTATCCCAGCGTATCAAAGCGCTCGAGGATGCGGTAGGCAGGCTGCTGATCGTGCGCGGGTCCCCCGCCGAAGCGACTGGCCTGGGCCAACGCCTCATCTCGCATTACCGCAACGTCAAACTGATGGAGGCGGCGCTCGACATCGACCTTGGCCACGAAACCAGCATGCCTGAAATTGCGATGGCCGTCGATGCCGCGAGCCTGGCGACCTGGCTGCCGCTGGCATTGCGTCCTTTGTTGTCGCCGCCGCGCTGCCAGCTCGACGTCGAATGCGCCGAGCGCGAGGTGGCGCTGCACCTGATGCGCGAAGGGGCGGTATTCGGCTGCGTGGCTGCGCGGGCCGAGGTGCCTGTGCCTGCGGCCGCCGGTTCCGCCTCTACGCCGCTGGGCGCCATGCGGTATGTGTGCGTGGCTGCGCCAGCCTTTGCGGGCCATTGGTTCGGTGATGGGTTCGGCGTTGATGCCCTGGCGCTGGCGCCGGCCGTGGTGCATGACCGGGATTTGATGGCGCGCTTCCTGGCGCGCGAGGCGGGCTATGTGCGGCCGTTCCCGCACCATACCTTGCCGCTGTCGACGGCCTTGAACGATACGGTGTTCGGTGGGCTGGCTTACGGCCTGCTGCCATACCTGCAGGCGGCGCATGGCTTGTCGCAAGGCGCGCTGGTGGACCTGCTGCCGGGGCGCTATATCGATGTGGAGCTGGACTGGCATGCGTGGGAGCTGGATACGCCGTTCACGCATGCACTCACAGAGCAGATTATCGGCACCGCACGGCGCTATCTGGTGCAGCCTTAGATATCGACCGGGTCCACTTCAAGCGACCACTTGATGCGGGTCTTCTGCTCGCGCAGCGCCTGCATCCACTCTTTCAGGAACGCCTGCAGGGCCGGGCGTGACGGCGACTCCACCAGCAACTGCGCGCGCTCCATATTGTGCACGCGCGCCATGCTCATCGGGATCGGGTCGTTGATCGTGATGCCGCCATGCTGCACCAGGTCGCGCGCACCGCGCAGGAATTCCAGCGCCAGCTCCAGTTCGCGCGCTTCCGCGCGCAGGATGGCCTGGTACAGGTAGGGCGGCAGTCCGGCAACTTCACGCTCGCCAAGCAGCGAGTTGGCGAAATAGTCGTAGTCATGCGCTACCAGCGCCGAAAACAGCGGATGCTCCGGATAGCTGGTCTGCACCAGCACCTCGCTTTCGCTGCCGCCCTGGCGGCCCGCGCGGCCGGCCACCTGCATTAATTGCGCGAACAGGCGCTCGCTGGCGCGGTAATCCTGCGAGAACAGCGAGCTGTCGGGGTTCATGATCCCCACCAGCGTCAGGTTTTTGAAGTCGTGCCCCTTGGCGACCATCTGCGTGCCGACCAGGATATCCACTTCCTGCCGGTGCACGCTGTCGAAAGCTTCCTGCGCGCTGCCCTTGCGGCGCGTGCTGTCGGCATCGATACGCAAGATCCGCGCTTGCGGGAACAGCTCCTGCAGGCTCTCCTCGATGCGCTGCGTGCCGCGCCCCAGCGGCTGCAGGTCGATATTGCCGCAGGTCGGGCAATGCCGTGGAATGCGCATCTCCAGGCTGCAGTGGTGGCAGCGCAGGCGGTAATCCGATTTGTGCAGCACCATCGACGCTGTACAGCGCTTGCACTCGCTGACCCAGCCGCATGACTCGCAGGTAATCACAGGCGAATATCCGCGCCGGTTCAGGAACAGCAAGGACTGTTCGCCGCGTTCCATGCGCAGCCGGAGGGCTTCCACCAGTTGCTCGGTCAAGCCTTCCTGCCCGCGCCGGCGCGAAGTGTCGATCAGCTTCACGGAAGGCAGCACCGCCTGCTGCACCGCGCGTTCGCGCAATTCCAGCTTGCGGTAGCGGCCTTTCAGCGCATGGTGCCAGCTCTCCAGCGACGGCGTGGCGGAACCCAGCACCACAGGAATCTGGAGCTGGTGGGCGCGCCACACGGCAAGGTCGCGTGCGGAATAGCGCAAGCCTTCCTGCTGCTTATACGAAGGATCGTGCTCTTCGTCGATCACGATCATCTTCAGGTTCGGCATGGACGCGAGAATCGACAGGCGCGTGCCCAGTACGATGCGCGCCTTGCCTTCATGCGCCGCCAGCCAGTGCAGCATGCGCTCGCCTTCCGACAGGCGGCTGTGCAAGGTGGACAGCATGACGCCGGGGAAGCGGGTGCGGATATTGGTTTCCAGTTGCGGCGTCAGGTTGATCTCGGGGACCAGCACCAGCACCTGGCCGTGAGGTTCGCGCGCCAGCACTTGCGCACAGGCTTGCAGGTAGACCTCGGTCTTGCCGCTACCCGTTACGCCATACAGGAGGAAGGGCGCAAAGCCCTGCGCGCCGACGATGGCATCGGCCGCCGCCTGCTGGCCCGGATTCAATGCCGGCACATTGGCCGGCGCCGGGTCGTGCGGTTCCTGCAGCTTGGCCAGCTTCTTGATGGCGCGGTCCAGTGCAACCGTGCTGGTCACGCGCAGGTTCTTGGGCAGGCCAGGCAGGGCGACCTCGCCCAGCGGGCGCTGGTAATACTCTGCGGCAAAGCCGGCCAGCGCCAGCCATTGCGGCAACAGCGGCGCCAACTGGCTGCGCACGGCAAGTGCTGCTTTCAGCTTTTCCTCAGGGACATCCGTTTCCTCGAGGATATCCACAATGAGTCCGACTACTTCGCGTGGGCCAAACGGCACCATTGCCAATTGTCCTACACCGGGTCGCTCTGATTTTTCGCAATCCCAGCGGTAATCAAAGACCGCGTTCAGCGGCGTGTCGAGGGCAATTCGAAGAATGCAGTGCGCCATCCCGGGCTATCGATCGAGGGTTTTTCAACTATCCACAGAAACTGGGGATAACTTTGTGAACAAAGGGGCTGGAATCCAGAGCAAGCACTAACCTCCAGCTTGCAATCCGGGGAAACCCAGCAAATGAGGCTTATTTTTCCCCTTTTAATTCAACTACTTACAAGAGTCGTCCTAGGAGAAGCAGAAAGCGCATATTTTTCCACGCTCTGTGTATAAGTGCTTCATTTAAGGAGCAGTTTTTCACCGAAATCAAGCATTTTTTTCGGCCTTTTCAGCGCAAAACGTGCCTGGTGCGCCACAACATCAAGCCAAGCATTGTACACAGGCAGGCACGGCAAGGTTTGTGTTTCCGCAAGCGTTTTCACCACTGAAGGTCTTAGCGAAATATCATGCAACGCAACATAACGCTAAGACAATTCCTACAAATTCCTACTAAGTGCCGGTTTACTAAGTACTTTTGGCTTTTTTCCACAGTTTTTGTGGATAACTTTGTGGAGAATGACCCAACAAGCTCGCTTGCACCTTGGGATAAGGTTTACAAAACCCAAAACATTGACAAAAGCAGTAAAAAATAAATCCTTACAAATCAATATCTTGCGAACGCGCTGAGAGGGACGGATTTGCTGCTGCCTCTTATTTCCGCAGTAAAAATTTTTGTGTATAAGTCGCTTCTGCACGAAATAAAAAAGGGCGCCGCAGCGCCCTTTGGAGCGGGACTACAGTTTTCAACCGCCGCGCAGCTTGCGGCTGTGGCTGTGGACGGTTTCCACCAGCACCGTCACCGATTCCGGTGGCGTGAACTGTGAAATGCCGTGGCCCAGGTTGAAAACGTGGCCGGTATTGTGTGGACCGTAGCAATCGAGCACGCGGCGCGCCTCGGCGGCGATCTGCTCCGGGTTGGCGAACAGGATGGCCGGGTCGATATTGCCCTGCAGGGCCATTTTGTGGCCCACCAGTTCGCGGATCTTGCCGATGTTGGCGGTCCAGTCCAGGCCCATGGCGTCGGCGCCGATAGCGGCGATTTCCTCGGCCCAGTGGCCGCCGCCCTTGGTGAACACGATGGCAGGGATCTTCACGCCATCTTTTTCACGCTTCAGCAGGCTCACGACCTGCTGCATGTATTTCAGCGAGAACTGCTGGTAGGCGCCGTCGGCCAGCGCACCGCCCCAGGAATCGAAGATCATCACGGCTTGTGCGCCGGCGTCGATCTGCGCATTCAGGTATTCGGCGACAGCGCGGGCATTCACGTCCAGGATGTGGTGCATCAGGTCCGGGCGCGAGTACATCATCTTCTTGATGGTATGGAACTCGCGCGAGCCCTGGCCTTCCACCATATAGCAGGCCAGCGTCCATGGGCTGCCGGAGAAGCCGATCAGCGGCACGCGGCCATTCAGCTCGGTGCGGATCTGGGTCACGGCCTTGAAGACATAGTCCAGCGAGCCCGCTGGCGGCAGTTGCAGCGCCTTGACGTCTTCCTCGGCCTTCAGCGGGCGTTCGAATTTCGGGCCCTCGCCTTCCACGAAGAACAGGCCCAGGCCCATCGCGTCCGGCACCGTCAGGATGTCGGAGAACAGGATTGCCGCGTCCAGCGGATAACGGTCGATCGGCTGTAGCGTGACTTCGGTTGCCAGGTCCGGATTGGTCGCCAGGCCCATGAAGGAGCCCGCCTTCTGGCGCGTGGCGCGGTATTCAGGCAGGTAGCGGCCTGCCTGGCGCATCAGCCACACCGGGGTGTATTCGGTCGGCTGGCGCAGCAGCGCACGCAGGAAGGTGTCGTTCTTCAGCGGGGCAAATTGTGGCATGAAAGACAATCTAAAGCGGATAGAAAGGGGGTATTATCGCATCCCTGCCCTGTTTTTACGCGTTTGGAGCGCCCATGACTTCCACTTCCGCCGCGCCTTCTGGCACCTGGACTTCGCCGATCAGCGCCGAAATGGTCGCCGCGGGCGCCACGCCGCTGTCTTCGGTCGTCCTGGACGGGGCGGATATCTATTGGCTGGCCGGCCGCGCGGCGGAAGCGGGACGTACCACCCTGATGCGCCACCAGGGCGCGGCGGCCGGCGAAGTGACGCCAATGCCGTTCAACGTTCGCAATCGCGTCCACGAATACGGCGGCGGCGCCTATGCCGTGGCCGGGGGCGTGGTGGTGTTCTCGCATCACGCCGACAACCGCCTGTACCGCCTTGCGCCCGGCGGCGATGCAGAAGCATTCACCTCGCCGGGCCGCCAGCGCTTTGCCGACTTCGTGTTCGATTCCTCCCGCGCGCGGCTGATCGCCGTACGCGAGCAGCATCCAGAGGACGAAGGCTCGCACGCACAGCCGGTAAATACGATCTGCGCGGTAGGCTTCGATGGCGGCGAGCGCGTGCTCGTCATGGGCAATGACTTTTATTCGTCGCCGCGGCTGTCGCCGGATGGCCGTCGCCTGGCGTGGCTGTCGTGGGACCATCCGCGCATGCCGTGGCAGGGCACCGAACTGTGGGTAGCGGACGTACAGGAGGATGGCCGCCTTGGCACGCCGTTGCGCGTGGCCGGAGGGCCGCAGGAGTCGATCTGCCAGCCCGAATGGTCGCCTGCCGGCGTACTGCACTTCGTCTCGGACCGCAGCGGCTGGTGGAACCTGTACTGCCTGCGTGAAAGCTCTGGCGGGACGGCCAGCGCAGTCGAGGCGCTATGCCCGATGGCCGCGGAGTTTGCGAGCCCGCACTGGACCTTCGGCAATTCGCTGTATGGCTTCGCCGCGAACAGCGAGATCGTGTGCAGCTATATTGAACAAGGCGTCAGCAAGCTGGCCTGCCTGCGCGCCGGCAGCACGGTTCTGGAGTCGATTGTCACGCCGTACCAGGAGATTCGCGAACTGCGCGTGGGCGACGGCTACGTTGTGGTGCTGGCGGGCAGCCCGACCATCGCCACCGAGATTGCCCGCATCGACCTGGCGACAGGCAAGCGCGAAGTGCTGGAGCGCTCCATCGCCGAGCTACCTGCGCTGGGCTACCTGTCCGTCCCGGAAAGCATCAGCTACGCGAGCGCCAACGGGCGCACCGCATACGCCTTCTTCTATCCACCCGCCAACCAGGACGTGCACGCGCCGCATGGCGAAAAGCCGCCGGTCATCGTCATCAGCCATGGCGGCCCGACCGGCATGGCTGCCAGCACCCTGAGCCTGAAAACGCAATTCTGGACCAGCCGGGGTTTTGGCGTGCTGGACGTGAACTACGGCGGCAGCACCGGCTTCGGCCGCGCTTTCCGCGACGCGCTGAAGGGGCAATGGGGCATTGTCGACGTCGAGGATTGCATCGCCGGTGCGCGCCACCTGGTCGCGCAAGGCCTGGCGGATGGCGAGCGCCTGATCATCCGCGGCAGCAGCGCGGGCGGCCTGACGACCCTGTGTGCGCTGACCTTCCACGATGTATTCAAGCTGGGCGCCAGCTACTACGGCGTATCCGACCTGAAAGGGCTGGATGACGATTCGCACAAATTCGAATCGCATTACAACGAATACCTGATCGCGCCAAAGGCGCAGGCCGAGGCGGTGTATGCCGAGCGCTCCCCGATCAACCATACCGGCCGCCTGTCGCGCCCGATGATCTTCTTCCAGGGGCTGGACGACAAGGTCGTGCCGCCGCAGCAGTCGGAAGCCATGGTCAACGCGCTGCGCCAGCGCGGCATCCCGGTCGAATATGTGGAACTGGAAGGCGAAGGCCACGGCTTCCGCAAAGCCGACACCATCGTGCGCACCCTTCAGGCCGAACTGTCCTTCTACCAACGCATGTTTGGCTTGACCGGATGAGCGACACCCTGCTGGCCGAATTCGAAGCCCTCGAACCGCCCGAAAAAGCCATCCTCGCCTTGCTGTCGCTGGTGGGCGACCCGATCGGCCGCACCGCCATCCTGGACCTCATGGTGGCTGCCGGCATCCGTGATACGAACGACCAGCCCTTCACCACCCTGACGCTGGACGATCCGCTCCTCAAACTGGAACGCCTGGCCTTCACCACCGCTGTGATGGGGCGCGGTTATGTCTGCAACGCCCGCCTGCGCTGGCCGGCCATTCGCGCCGCCATTGGCGCCCACCTGCTGGACGATATCTGCAAGGCTTACGAATCGCTCAATCCCATGCGCCAGAACTGGAATGGCGCCTACGAGCCGCGCAGTTACCGCCACGGCGTGGCGCGCCTGCGCATGGCCATGCTGCGCGGGCGCCCGCCGCAGGATGTCATGCCGCTGCTGGCTGCCTGCATGGTGTGCTACGAGGCGGCGCAACTGCACCCGATTGTCGACATCTTTTCGCGCCCTTTCGAAGCCGGGATGCTGCTGCTGGTCCATCCGGCCTTGCAGGACGATGTGTTGATGCTGCTGGTCCAGCACACCCAGCGCGAACCCGCCCTGGCGCCGTTGGTGCGCGGCTATGCGGAGCGTCACCTGCAGCGCCGCCAGGCCGCCGGACAGGAAATCAGTCCCGCATTGCGGCTGGCCATGGCGGAGCACGCCATCCTGTGCGGCAAGCTGGCCGATGCCATGCCTCTCCTGGAAGGACTGGATGGAGCTCTGGCGCAATGCTTCTCCAGTGCTGTGCTGCTGCTGCGCGGCGATGTGACCGGCGCGATCAACGGCTTTGAAGCTGCGCTGAAATCGATCCGCCGCGAATCCGGCAAGCGCAAGCACCTGTTCCAGGGCATCGCGGGCCACCTGTACGTGCTGGCCCTGCTGCGCAGCGGTGATGCCAAGCACCTGAAATCAGCAGAGAGCTACCTCGATGTCGCCGTGCATGCCCAGCACAATGCCGACAGCGCGGTCTACCAGCAACTGAGCATGCTGCGCCAGATCCGTGCCGGCACCATGCAGGCCGACCTGGTCACGCAGCGCGCCTGGGAGGTGCCGCTGCAGGCGCAGATGTTCCAATGCATGCTGTATTACTGGCTAGCGCTGCCGCAACTGAAACAGCGCCGTGCCGAATTGCAGGACTTGTCGCAAGCCGCAGAAGCTGCAGGCTTCATGCTGCTGGCAGGCGGCGCGGAAAGCCTGCTCGGCCACCTGGGCGACGAGGCGGCGGCGGGACGCGCAGCAGCCTTGCGCGAGCAGCTTGGCTTTGGCGACATGGCCACCTGGTTCGAACGCCAGGAAGCATGGCAACGCCAACTGGCGGCCCTGATCAACCTGCAGCAGGGCGGCACCGAGACCGGCGGCGAAATGCGCCTGGTCTGGGCAATCAGCTACGGCGAGCGGCAGGGCATCGCTGAAGTCGAACCGCGCGAGCAGAAGCGCGACGTGCGCGGCGCCTGGGGCAAGGCGCGCCCGGTCGCGCTCAAGCGCCTGCGCGACGACGCAGCGCAGATGGAATTCCTGACGCCGCAGGACATGCGCGTCAGCAGCGCCATCATGCCATCGCGCCAGGCCTATTCTTCCGGCCTGCGCTACGACATCGATATTGACCAGGCGGTACTGGCGCTGGTCGGCCATCCGCTGGTGTTCTGGATGGATGCGCCGGATACCCGTGTCGAATTGCTGGCCGGCGCACCGGAATTGCTGATCCGTACCCAGAAAGGCCAGTTGCACCTGGCCCTGCACCCATCCATTGACAACCTGAACGCCAACGTCATCGTTGTGCGCGAGGCGCCGAACCGCTTGCGCGTGGTCAGTGTGCAGGATGAACATCGCCGCATCGCGGCCATTGTCGGAGACGGCCTGGCCGTTCCGGAGCATGCGAAGGAGCAGGTACTGAAGGCCATCGGCGCAGTGTCGTCGATGGTAACCGTGCAATCCGATATCGGCGGCGGCGCGGCCAGCACCGAACAATGCGATGCCGACCCGCGCCTGCACATCCACCTGCTGCCTTACCAGCAAGGCTTGAAGATGCAGATCCAGGTGCGCCCCCTGCGCGATGCGGGGCCGTATTACGCGCCGGGCGCCGGCGCCGAAAACGTAATCGCCGACGTCAATGGCCGCTCGGTGCAGGCGCGCCGCAGCCTGGCCGGTGAACGCGATGCGGAGCGCCAGCTGGTGCTCAAGTGCGAAGTGCTCGAGCAGGCCACCGAGGAACATGGCGAATGGCTGCTGGGCGAGCCCGCGCTCTGCCTGCAGTTGCTGGCTGAATTGCAGGAGCAGGGCGCGGATAAAGTGGTGCTGGCATGGCCGGAGGGCGAAACCTTCCGCCTCACCAAGCCGGTGTACACCAAGCAGCTGCGCCTGAACATCAAGAGCAAGAAGGACTGGTTCGCCGCCAGCGGCCAGTTGGTGGTCGACGAAGACCGCGTGCTGGACCTGCGCTCGCTGCTGGACATGATCCGCGCCAGCAAGAGCCGCTTCATCGCACTGGGCGACAAGGAGTTCCTCGCTCTTTCGGAAGAACTGCACCGCCGCCTGTCCGAACTGGCTGCCTATGGCGAGGACGACGACGCAGGCATGAAAGTGCACCGCCTGGCCGCCTTCGTACTGGAAGAACTGGCCAACGATGTCGGCATGGTGGAAGCGGATGCCATGTGGCGCGAACACCTGCAACGCATTGAAGCCAGCGCCAGCTACACGCCGCAACTGCCAAGCACCCTGCAGGCAGAATTGCGCGACTACCAGCTGGCCGGCTTCGAATGGTTGGCCCGTCTGGCGCATTGGGGCGTCGGCGCCTGCCTGGCCGACGACATGGGCCTGGGCAAGACCTTGCAGTCGCTGGCCCTGGTCCTGCTGCGCGCGCCGCAGGGCCCCACGCTGGTGGTGGCCCCGACCTCGGTCTGCCTGAACTGGGCCAGCGAAGCGGCACGCTTTGCGCCGACGCTGAATGTGAAGATGTATGCCACGGGCGACCGCGACGACATCGTCAGCAATGCCGGTCCATTCGACCTGGTGGTCACCAGCTACGGCCTGCTCCAGCTGGAGTCCGAACGTTTCAGCAAGCCGAAGTGGCACACCATCGTGCTGGACGAGGCACAGAACATCAAGAACGCCGCCACCAAGCGTTCGCAGGCCGTCATGGCGCTGAAGGGCGACTTCAAGATGGTGGCCACCGGTACACCGCTGGAAAACCACCTTGGCGAACTGTGGAACCTGTTCCGCTTCATCAATCCGGGCCTGCTGGGCAGCCATGAGCAGTTCAACCTGCGCTTTGCCGGCCCGATCGAGCGCCAGCAGGACCACCGCGCGGAAGTCGGCGCGCGCAACCGCCTGCGCCGACTGATCGGGCCTTTCGTACTGCGCCGGACCAAGGCGCAGGTGCTGACCGAACTGCCTGCCCGCACCGAAATCGTGCTGGAAGTCGACCTGTCGCCGGAAGAAACCGCGCTGTACGAATCGCTGCGCCGCGAGGCGCTGGAAAACCTGGCGTCCATCGAAGGTCCCGCGGACAGGAAGTCGATGCAGATCCTGGCGGAGATCATGAAGCTGCGCCGTGCCTGCTGCAACCCGAACCTCGTGGCGCCATCGCTGCGCCTGGAGTCGAGCAAGCTGGCAGCCTTCGCGCGCCTGCTGGAAGGATTGCTGGAGAACCGCCACAAGGTGCTGGTATTCAGCCAGTTCGTCGATCACCTGTCCCTGATCCGCGCCCATCTCGACCGCAACGGCATCCAGTACCAGTACCTCGACGGCAGCACGCCGATGGCGGCCCGCAAGCAGTCGGTGGACGCCTTCCAGGCCGGCGAAGGCGACGTGTTCCTGATCAGCCTCAAGGCAGGCGGCGTCGGCATCAACCTGACGGCAGCCGACTACGTGATCCACATGGACCCGTGGTGGAATCCCGCCGTGGAAGACCAGGCTTCCGACCGCGCTCACCGCATGGGGCAACTGCGGCCCGTCACCATCTACCGCCTGGTGGCACGCAATACAATCGAGGAAGGCATCGTCGAGCTGCATGGCCACAAGCGCGAACTGGCCGACAGCCTGCTCGACGGCAGCGACACCGCCGCGCGCATGACCACGGAAGATATGCTGGCCATGCTGAACGAAGGCTTGCGCCGCTTCTGACAGGAGACGCAATGCAACTGACATCCATCGCCGCATGCGCCAAGGCGCGCCAGCTCGCGACGACCGCTGCGCTGGCCGCAATCTGCCTGGCCGGGGCGCCGGTTTCCGGTTCCGCCGCCACCGCCAACTGTCCGGTCGCCGGGCTGCGCGAAGCGAAAGCCGCAAAATGGCACGTCCCCGACGACGCCCGGCGACAGGCGCTGGCACTGCAAGCGGTCTCCTGCCTGTCGTCACCCGATCCCGTCGAGCGCGATAAACTGGCCTTCGAAGCCCTGCAAGCCTGGATGCGCGCCGACAAGCTCGATACCGCCACAGTGCAGGAGCTGCGCACCCGCCTGGCCGCGCAATTGCAGGCGCCGGATCCGCAAGGTTTCGCGCGTCCTTTCGCCGCCCTGGTGCTGGCCGACGTGGCGCGGGTGGACCGCATCAAGCCTTACCTCTCCACCGACCAGCGCGCGCAACTGGTGGGCGCCGCGACGGAATACCTGCGCGGCGTGAACGACTACCGCGGTTTCGACGAAAAGCAAGGCTGGCGCCATGGTGTCGCTCACGCTGCCGACATCATGCTGCAGCTCTCGCTCAATCCTGCATTAACCCGCGCCGAACATGAACAAATGCTGGCAGCCATCGCCAGCCAGGTTGCGCCGCCAAACGAGCATTTCTATCACTATGGCGAAGGCGAACGCCTGATGGCTCCGATCTTCTACCTGTCACGCGCCAAATCACTGCAATGCAGCGACTGGGACGGCTGGTTCGCACGCCTTGCAGCACCTCCGGCCTCCGCCGGCACGCAGCAGGCAAGACTGGCCCGCAAGCACAACCTGAACGGCTTCCTGCAGCCGCTGTACATCAACGTCAGCGAAAGCAAGGACGAAGCACAGCGCAACTGCCTGAAGCCACTCCTGCTGCGCGCCTTGAAGCAGGCCGCCGAATGAACGTGCAACAGGCCCTGGCCTTTGTCGAACAGCACGGTGTCGTGCTGGCCTCCGCGCGCGGCAAAGTACCGACCCTGACGGAAGCCATCGCCGGCGCGCCGATCAAGGGGAGCTGGTGGGGTCATCCTGAAGGCAAGCGCATTTTCGCGGTGCTCAGCGAAGTGCAGGAGCACGACGACATCCTCGTCTGCCGCCTGCTGGCGGGAAAACTGACGCTGGTACACCGCCGCCTATGGCCCGCCCTGGCGGCGTTGGCCAGCGAACTGCCTGCCGACGCACTGGCGCGGGTACGGCAAGTGCATACCGCTACCGGCAAGCATGTCAACGAGGAGATCCCTTTTCCGCAATGGCTTCCGCCCGATGCAGCCGTGGATGCCGCAAGCATGGACCCCGACAGGGCGCGGGCGGCACTCGGCTTGTGATAATCTCCCACGCTGCACTAGCAAGAGGTTGAACTATGATGAAGACCAAAATCGCCCTCGCCGTGATGATGTTGAGCCTGGCCCTGTCGCCAGCCGACGCCGCGACGAAGGCCAAGAAATCCAATGCACCGGCGAAAACAGCCGTCAGCAAGAAGTCCAGCAGCAGCAAGGGAAAGACAAGCAAATCGTCGTCCAAGTCCGCCAAGGGCGGTAAATCCGGCGGCAAGTCGGCCAGCAAGTCCAGGGCGGACAAGGCCAAGCCTGCGGTCGCCAGCAAGCCCCTGCCGGCTGAACGCCGCCAGGACAAGGCTTTCGACAGCCAGGCCAACCAGTTCCTCGGTGCGCTGTGGCGCATCGATCCTGAGACCGCGATCTCGGTCGGCAAATACGACACAGCGGCGCAGCTGACCGTTCCCGACCAGGCTTTCCGCGACCAGCAACTCGCCTTCATCGACGAATGGCTGGAAAAATTCGGCAAGATCGACGCCAGGCAGCTCTCGCCGAAGCAGCGCAGCGACCTTGGCCTGCTGCAGAACAAACTGAATTCGGACCGCTGGTACCTGACGACTTTCCGCGAGTGGGAGTGGAACCCGGCGCTCTACAACATCGCCAGCCCGATCGACTTCGTGCTGAACACCGAATATGCGGCAAGGCCGCAGCGCCTGCGCACACTGCTGCGCCGTATCGCCAGCGTGCCGGCGTATTACGAGGCAGCGCGCAACAACATCAAGAACCCGACGCGCGAACACGTCAAACTGGCCATCGACCAGGCGCCTGGCGTGCTGGCCGTGCTGGCAGACCTGGACAAGCAGGCGCAGGATTCGATCCTGAATGCCAATGAAAAGAACCTGTACGCGCAGCGCATTGCTGCGGCCAAGGTAGCCGTGGAGGCTTATGTTGCCTGGCTCGGTGAGCTGGACAAGTCGCTGGCCGTCAGCGGTGGACGCTCCTTCCGCATCGGCAAGGAGCTGTACGAAGCGAAGTTCGGCTACGACATCCAGTCCGGCAGCAATGCCGAACAGACTTACCAGAAGGCGCTGGCGGCCCGCGAACAACTGCTGTCGAACATGGACCGCATTTCGGACGACCTGTGGCCGAAATACCTGGCCGACAAGGCCAAGCCGTCCGACCGTTTCGCCAAGATTGGCATGATGATCGACACGCTGTCCTCCAGGCATGTCGCGCGCGAAGAATTCTTCCCCGAGATCCGCCGTCAGATTCCTGTGCTGCAGGACTGGGTGGTCAAGAACGATCTGCTGACGCTGGATCCAAACAAGTCGCTGGTGGTGCGCGAGACGCCTGCCTACCAGCGCGGTGTGGCCGGCGCCAGCATCGAAGCTCCAGGCCCTTACCGCCCGCAGGACCGCACCTACTACAACGTGACACCGCTGGACGACGCCACGCCGGAACAGGCCGAATCCACGCTGCGCGAGTACAACCACTGGATCCTGCAGATCCTGAACATGCACGAGGCGATCCCCGGCCACTATGCGCAACTGGTGTACGCCAACAAGTCGCCATCGATCGTGAAATCGATCTTCGGCAATGGCGCCATGGTGGAAGGCTGGGCGGTGTACAGCGAGCGCATGATGCTGGAATCGGGCTACGGCAACAACGAACCTGAAATGTGGCTGATGTACTCGAAGTGGAACCTGCGCAGCGTGACCAACACCATCCTCGACTACAGCGTGCACGTGCAGGGCATGACGGAGCCGGAGGCAATCGACCTGCTGACCCGCCAGGCCTTCCAGACCGCCGCCGAAGCGAAAGAGAAATGGCGCCGCGCGCAGCTCACCTCGGTGCAGCTCACCAGCTATTTCTCGGGCTACTCGGAAATCATGGAACTGCGCGAACAGCGCCGCGCCGCCCTGGGCAGCAAGTTCTCGCTGAAAGACTTCCACGAAGACTTCCTGAGCTACGGCAGCGCACCTGTGCGCGTGATCAAGGAACTGATGCAGTAATTCAAACGCCCTTGAGCATGCTCAAGGGTTCCTCTCCCTGGCGGGCTAGCATGGTCTCGATGCGCGTCCGCCAGTCCTACGTCCAATAAGCGAACTCTGGTGCAATAAGAGCGCTATCCGGGCACGCGCACGCCTGTATCCCTGCTAGCATGAACTTAAGGAGTGGCCATGACCATGCCCATCCAGTTCGACCAGAGCCAATACATCAAGATCCTGACCGATGCAGGGCTTGCGCCCGAGCAGGCAGCCGCGCATGCAACGGCATTGGTGCTTGCGCTCAAGCAACCTGTGGCCATGGAGGCCGATTTGATCGTCCAGCGAGCCGAGTTGCGTGCCTTGCTTGAGGAAATGGAAGCTCGGCTTGAAGCACGACTTCTGGCAAAACTCACGGTCGTGCTGGAGGAAATGCTCGACAAAAAGCTGAAGGAACTGGCAGAAAGGCTGGAGGCCAAGCTGGAGGCCAAGCTCGAAGCAAAACTCGAGGCAAAACTTGAAGAAAAGCTGACCAGGAAGCTGCGCCCGATCTACGCCATGGGAGCAATCATAGTGATTATGCTGACAATCACTATGACCAAACTGTTCCTTTAGTCGGCTTTTTCTTCCGGTGCAGTGGTCGCCTTGACGAACATCGGCGACAGGATCACGCCAATTTCAAACAGCAGCCACATCGGGATAGCCAGCGAGAACTGGCTGACGATATCCGGCGGGGTTACGATCGCTGCGATCACGAAAGCCGCCACGATCACATAGCCGCGCCATTCCCTCAGCTTGGCGACGGACACCAGGCCCATGCGCACCAGCACCACCACCACCACCGGCACTTCGAAGGCGCAGCCGAAAGCCAGGCACATCGACATGACGAAGTCGAGGTAGTTCTCGATATCCGGCATCACTGCAATCGAAGTCGGAGAAACCTGGTTGATGAAGGCGAACACCTTGCCGAACACCAGGAAATAGCAGAACGCCACGCCCGCCATGAACAGGGCGGAGGAAGCGATCACCAGCGGCGCGACCAGCTTCTTTTCGTGTGTGTACAGGCCTGGCGCAACGAAGGCCCACATCTGGTACAGCACCCACGGCAGCGACAGGATGAAGCCGAACAGCAGCGTCACCTTCATTGGCACCAGGAAGGGCGAGATCACGCTGGTGGCGATCATCTTCGAGCCCACCGGCATGGCGGCAATCATCGGCGCGGCAATCAGGTCATAGATCTTGGAAGGGCCGATGCCGAAGCCGATCAGTGCCGTCATCACCACGATGCCGATGCTGGCCTTGACCAGGCGGTCGCGCAGCTCAACCAGATGGCTGATGAAGGTCTCTTCGACGGGTTCTTGTTGACTCATTTAGAAAAACGATGCGTTCTTGCGGCTGCCGGGGCGGTGGCGCTTCATGCGCGCCGCACCGGAGATGACGTGGGTGCGAACGCCGGCCTGCTGCTTGTACCACAGCGGCACGGCCGAACTGCGCACCACGCGCTTGCGGCGGAAGTCCTTGGCCTTGCGCGCCATGTCTTCGCTGGTCGGGGTGTACAGGTCCAGCGCCGGCGTCGTGACTGACTCGTCATTGCGGAACGCCGCCTCCACTTCGCGCATATCCTTGCCGATGGAGTTTTCCATCTCGTCCTTGAAGGTGCTGGCGGCTTCTTCGGCCTGCTTGCGCAGGTTCTTCAGCTCGTCCAGCTCCATTTCACGGGAGACTTCGGATTTGACGTCGTTCAGGTAGCGCTGGGCGCGGCCGTACAGCGTCCCGGCCATGCGCGCCACCTTGGGCAGCTTTTCCGGACCGATGACGACCAGGGCCACTACCCCGATGACGGCGATTTTGGTAAGACCGAGGTCGATCATTGCTGGTTACTGCTTGGACTTTTCCTTGGCTTCGACTTCGATGGTGCCTTTGTCGGTCACCTGCGCTGCCGGAGGAGCTGGCTGTGCCGGCTTCTCTTCATCCGCGCCCTTGACGCCATCCTTGAAGCCCTTGACGGCCTTGCCCAGGTCGGAGCCGATATTGCCCAGTTTCTTGGTGCCGAAGACCAGCATGACAATCACCAGAACGATCAGCCAGTGCCAAATGCTAAAAGAACCCATTACAAAACCCCTAAAAAAATCATTCGTTGGGACAGTATACGCGAAGCGCACCCTGTCATGTGCTTGTCATAATTTCAAGTCCGCATGCCGCGCCATGGACGCGGGCCGCCGTACAGGTGCATATGCAGGTGGTACACCTCCTGGCCGCCATCCGGACCGCTGTTGATCAGGGTCTTGTAGCCGCGCGTCGGCGTACCATCTGCCTCGTAGGCAACGGCGATATCATGCTGCTCAGCCAGTTGCGGCACCAGCGCCAGCATCTTGCCCAGCAGGGCCGTATGCTCCGGCTTGCAGTCGGACAAGGTCGACAGGTGCAGTTTCGGGATGATGAGCAAGTGTACCGGCGCGGCCGGGTGGATGTCCTTAAACACCATCAAGTCGTCATCTTCGTGCACCACGGTCGACGGGATCTGTTTTGCTGCAATCTTGCAGAACAGGCAATTTTCCACTTTTATTCCTTGCGAGATGCTTTTTCTTCCAGGCCGGACAAGCCTTCGCGGCGGGCCAGCTCATCGAGTACCTGCTGCGGCGACAAATCGAATTGCGCCAGCAGCACCAGCGAATGGAACCACAGGTCGGCGCATTCGTACAGCACTTTCGATGCATCGCCGCTGACGCGGGCGTCTTTTGCCGCCATCACGGTCTCGGTGGCTTCCTCGCCGATCTTTTTCAGGATCGCATCGTCGCCCTTGGAAAACAGCTTGGCCACATAGGAGGAGGCAGGGTCGCCGCCCTTGCGCGATTCGATGGTGGCCGCCACGCGGTCCAGTACATTGCTCATTTCTTTGCTTCCGCGTAAATCTCTTCAGGGTCTTTCAAGACCGGCTCGGTATTCTGCCAGTCGCCATTCTCGAACTTGTTGAAGAAGCACGAGTGGCGGCCGGTGTGGCAGGCGATGTCGCCTTCCTGCTCGATCTTCAGCAGCACCACGTCTTCGTCGCAGTCAAGGCGGATTTCCAGCACTTTCTGCACGTGGCCGGACTCTTCGCCCTTGTGCCACAGCTTCTTGCGTGAGCGGCTCCAGTAGACTGCCTCGCCCAGCTCCACGGTCTTGTAGAGCGCGTCCCGGTTCATCCACGCGAACATCAGCACATCGTTGCTGCCGGCTTCCTGTGCGATGACAGGCACCAGGCCATGCTCGTCCCACTTCACCCTGTTCAGCCATTTGGCTTTGGCGACATTAGCTGCAATTGCGGTAGCCATTGTGTGATCCCCGAAGTTTAAGAAAGGCGCATGGGAATGCCCTGCGCCGCCATGAATTGCTTGGCTTCCTGTACGGTGTGCTGGCCGTAGTGGAAGATGCTGGCCGCCAGCACCGCATCGGCGTGGCCCAGCTTGACGCCGTCGGCCAGGTCCTGCAGGCCGCCCACGCCGCCCGATGCGATCACCGGAATGCTGACCGCATCGCTGACGGCGCGCGTCAGGCCCAGGTCGAAACCGGACTTGGTGCCGTCGCGGTCCATGCTGGTCAGCAGCAGTTCGCCGGCGCCCAGCTCGGCCATCTTGCGCGCCCACTCGACGGCATCGAGGCCGGTCGCATTGCGGCCGCCGTGGGTGAACACTTCCCACTTGCCGGGAGCGACGTTCTTGGCGTCGATCGCCACCACGATGCACTGGCTGCCGTGCTTCTGCGACGCTTCGTACACCAGCTGCGGGTTGGTCACGGCGGAGGTGTTCATGCTCACCTTGTCGGCGCCGGCGTTCAGCAGGCGGCGCACGTCTTCGACCTTGCGCACGCCGCCGCCCACGGTCAGCGGGATGAACACTTGAGAAGCCACCGCTTCGATGATGTGCAGGATCAGGTCGCGGTTGTCGCTCGAGGCGGTAATGTCGAGGAAGGTCAGTTCGTCCGCGCCCTGCTCGTCGTAACGGCGCGCGATTTCCACCGGGTCGCCCGCGTCGCGCAGCTCCGTGAAGTTGACCCCTTTCACGACGCGGCCATCGGTCACGTCGAGGCAGGGGATGATGCGTTTAGCCAGCATATTCTTTACTCTGAAAGTTCGTCGGCACGTTCCTGCGCCGAAGCCAGGTCCAGCGTGCCTTCATAGATCGAACGGCCGCAAATCACGCCTTCGACGCCTTCGTCCTGCACGGCGCACAGGGCTTCCACGTCGGCCAGGTTGTGCAGGCCGCCGGAGGCGATGATCGGGATGCGCACCGCCTGCGCCAGGCGCACGGTGGCTTCGATGTTCACGCCGCCCATCATGCCGTCGCGGCCGATGTCGGTGTAGATGATCGATTCCACGCCGTAGCCTTCGAACTTCTGCGCCAGGTCGATCACTTCGTGGCCGGACAGCTTGCTCCAGCCGTCGGTCGCCACCTTGCCGTCCTTGGCGTCGAGGCCGACGATGATGTGGCCGGGGAAGGCGCCGCAGGCATCTTGCAGGAAGCCCGGGCTCTTCACGGCGGCCGTGCCGATGATGATGTAGCTGATGCCGTCGTCGAGGTAGCGCTCGATGGTGTCGAGGTCGCGGATGCCGCCGCCCAGTTGCACCGGGATTTCAGGCAGGTCGAATTCCTCGGCATAGTCTTGCACGGCCTGGATAATGGATTTCACCGCACCTTCGTTCTTTGGCTTGCCGGCAAAGGCGCCGTTCAGGTCCACCAGGTGCAGGCGGCGCGCGCCTTGCTCGAGCCAGTGGCGGGCCATCTTGCCCGGATCGTCGGAAAAGACGGTTGCAAGTTCCATATCGCCCTGTTTCAGGCGAACGCAGTGACCATCCTTGAGGTCGATAGCAGGAATAAGCAGCATGATGTTGTTCTTGAAGTTAAGGATTCCAGTGGATGAAATTTTTGTACAGTTGCAGGCCGGTGGCGGCACTCTTTTCAGGGTGGAACTGTGTGGCAAAAATATTGTTTCGGGCGACTGCGCAGCAGAACGGCTGGCCGTACACGGTTTCCGCCGCGCTGTGCTCCGCCTGGGCGGGTTGCGCGAAGTAGCTGTGCACGAAATAGAACCACGCGTTGTCGGGAATACCGTCCCACATCGCGTGCGGCGCGCGCTGGCGCACCTGGTTCCAGCCCATCTGCGGCACCTTGAAGCGCGAACCGTCTTCCTGCAGCATGCCGTCGAGCTGGAAGCGCACCACCTTGCCGGGCAAAAGGCCCAGGCCCGGCGTATTGCCGCCTTCTTCGCTCATGTCAAACAGCATCTGCTCGCCCACGCACACGCCCATCATCGGCTTCGACGCGGCAGCACGCAGCAGCGCATCTTTCACGCCGGATTCGTTCAGGCTGCGCATGCAGTCGCGCATGGCGCCCTGGCCGGGCAGCACGATGCGGTCGGCGGCATCAATCGCGGCGGGTTCGCCGGAAATCAGTACTTCGGCTTCGGGTGCGACGGCGCGCAATGCCTGCGCTACCGAGCGCAGGTTGCCCATGCCGTAATCGACTACTACGATTTTTTTCATGTCAGTCAGCCGTAGTTGTCGTTACAGGCTTCCTTTGGTGGACGGGATGGCGCCAGCAGCGCGCGGGTCAAGCTCGCTGGCCATGCGCAGGGCGCGGCCGAAAGCCTTGAACACGGTTTCGCACTGGTGGTGTGCATTGGTGCCGCGCAGGTTGTCGATGTGCAGCGTGACGCCCGCATGGTTGACGAAGCCGCGGAAGAATTCCAGCGTCAGGTCGACGTCGAACGCGCCGATCATCGCGCGGGTGAATGGAATGTGGTACTCGATGCCGGGGCGGCCGGAAAAGTCGATGACGACGCGCGACAGCGCTTCATCCAGCGGCACATAGGCGTGGCCGTAGCGGCGGATGCCTTTCTTGTCGCCAATCGCCTTGGCGATCGCCATGCCGAGCGTGATGCCCACGTCTTCCACCGTGTGGTGATTGTCGATGTGGGTGTCGCCGGTGGCTTCGATATCGAGGTCGATCAGCCCGTGGCGGGCGATCTGGTCCAGCATATGGTCGAGGAAAGGCACGCCCGTGTTCAGCTTCTGGACGCCGGTGCCATCGAGGTTGATGGCAACGCGGACCTGGGTCTCGCTGGTGTTGCGAGTGATTTCTGCGGTGCGGTTCATGAAAAGCTCTTGGGTTTCGCTTCAGGATGCCAGGGCGGCTTTCAGGCCGTCCAGCATGATTGCGTTTTCCTCGGGCGTACTGACCGTGATGCGCAGGCAGTTGGCCAGTACATTGTGCATTCTACCCACATTTTTGATCAATACCTTGCGTTCGAGCAGTGCGGCATGCGCGGTGTCGGCGTTTGGTACACGAATGAGGATAAAGTTTGCGGCCGAGGGGAAAACGTTGACACCCGGCAATTTCGCCAGCGCATCGGACAGCTCGCTGCGCTGTTGGCGCAGCAGGGCAGCCTGTTCGTTCAATACCTCGAGATGGTCGAGGCAGAATTCGGCGGCGGCCTGGGTCAGGACATTGACGTTGTAGGGTGGGCGGATCTTGTCGAATTGCTCCAGCAGGGCTGGCGCGCACGACATGTAGCCGAGGCGGATGCCCGCCAGGCCAAGTTTCGACAGTGTGCGCATGACGATCAGGTTGGGGAATTCAGGCAGGCGGCCCATGAAGCTCTGTTGAGCAAATGGCTCGTACGCTTCATCGACCACGCACAGGCCTTTGTCGCCCAGCGCCATGATCACTTGTTCGATATCGCCGGCGTCGAACAGGTTGCCGGTCGGGTTGTTCGGATAGGCCAGGAACACCAGCGCCGGCTTGTGCTGGGCGATTGCCGCCAGCATGGCCGGCAGGTCGAGCGTCAGGTCGGCCTTCAACGGCACGCCGACGAAGTCCATGCCGGCCACCATGGCCGAGCGCTGGAACATCACGAAGGAAGGCGCAGGCGCCATCATCACGGCGCGCTTGCCCTCGGCAGGCTGCAACGCGCAGGCCTGGGCCATGATGGCAATCAGCTCGTCCGAGCCGTTGCCCAGCATGACGTCATAGCCCGCTGGCACGCCCAGCCTGGCGCGAATACGCTGCTTGATGGTTTCGTAGCTGGCGACCGGGTAGCGGTTCAGCGCGACGCTGGCGATGCGGTTGGCCAGTTCATGATGCAGGTGGCTCGGCAGCACATAAGGGTTCTCCATCGCATCCAGCTTTACAAATCCGCTGGCATCCGGCACATGGTAGATGTGGTCGGAACGCACATCCTGGCGGATCGTATTGGCGATAAGGCTGTCGAGGGACATTCTGCATTACTCCTGTTCTAAAACCTCGCTAAGCGCCGGCGATTGCTTTGCCTTGCGCCCTCTGCGTGGCGGGGGTGTCTGACCCTGCGGGTCGGACATCGGTTTACCGGTTTCGGCAAGCGCCTCCAGGCGCCTCCGAGCTATGTCGCAATACTCGGGATTCAGTTCAAAGCCAACGAAATCGCGGCCGCAGCGACGCGCGGCAACAGCGGTGGTCCCGCTGCCCATGAACAAATCCATCACCACGCCATCCGGCGGGCAACTGGCCTTGACCATGCGTTCGATGATTTCCAAAGGCTTTTGCGTCGGGTGGTCGACCCGTTCCGCATGCTCCCGGTGCAAGCGCGATACGCTCCACAGGTCCTTGGGGTTGTAGCCCACTTCCAGCCATTTCGCGCCGACGAAGATCGAGCGCGAACGGGCTTTCTTGGTTTCGGCGTCGTACGGGATACGCACGGCGTCGAGGTCAAAGTAATAATCCTTGCGGCGCACAAAGAAACCGATGGTGTCGTGCACCGACGAAAAACTGCGGGTACTGCCGCCCATGGAAGGCACGCGGCGGTCCCAGATAATCTCATTCATCATCGTCATGCGCTTTTTCAGCATGACGAAAATCTCCGGCGAATAACGCCAGGTCAGGAAGATGTACAGGCTGCCGTTCGGCTTCAGCTTGGGCAAGGCCGCGTCAATCCACGCCTCGGTCCATGCCAGGTAATCGTCGACCGATTGCTGGTCGGACGCGTTGCCGTAGTCCTTGCCCAGGTTGTAGGGCGGATCGGTCAGGATCAGGTCGACTGAACCATCCGGAACGCGGGCCAGTCCGGCCAGCGCGTCCTCACAGAAGACCTGGTTCTTCCACTCGCTCATTTCAGGCGCAACTCCGCGCTGCGGGCGTGGGCCTGCAAGCCTTCACCGTATGCCAGTTCGGCCGCGACCTTGCCCAGCGTCTGCGCGCCGGCTTCGCTGACATGGATCACCGAAGAACGCTTCTGGAAGTCGTAGACGCCCAGCGGCGACGAGAAGCGCGCGGTGCGCGAAGTAGGCAGCACGTGGTTCGGGCCGCAGCAATAGTCGCCCAGCGATTCGGACGAGAAGCGGCCCAGGAACATGGCGCCGGCATGGCGGATCTGGTCGGCCCACTGCTGCGGATTCTCGGCCGAAATTTCCAGGTGCTCTGCGGCGATGCTGTTGGCGATGGCGCAGGCTTCCGCCATGTCGCGCACTTTCACCAGCGCACCGCGGTCGCGCAGCGAGGTTTCGATAACGGCCTTGCGCGGCATGGTTGGCAACAGCTTGGCGATGCTGGCCTCGACCTTCGCGATGTATTCCGCGTCAGGGCACAGCAGGATCGCTTGCGCCAGTTCATCGTGTTCTGCCTGCGAGAACAGGTCCATCGCGACCCAGTCAGGATCGGTGGTGCCGTCGCAGATCACCAGGATCTCCGACGGACCGGCGATCATGTCGATGCCGACAGTGCCGAACACACGGCGCTTGGCCGAGGCGACATAGGCATTGCCAGGGCCGACGATCTTGTCTACCGGCTGGATGGTTTCCGTGCCGTGCGCCAGCGCGGCCACGGCCTGCGCACCGCCGATGCCGATCACGCGGGTCACGCCGGCGATGGCGGCGGCAGCCAGCACCATCTGGTTCTTCACGCCGTCCGGGGTCGGCACGACCATGATGATCTCTTCGACGCCAGCCACTTTCGCCGGCACGGCATTCATCAGCACCGACGATGGGTAGGCCGCCTTGCCGCCCGGGACGTAGATGCCCACGCGGTCCAGCGGCGTGATGCGCTGGCCGAGGATGGTGCCGTCGGCTTCGGTGTAGGTGAAGCCTTGCAGTTCCTGCTTCTGGCGCTCGTGGAAGGCGCGGATGCGGTCGGCGGCGGTTTGCAGTGCAGCGCGCTGCGCGCCAGGCAGTGCGGCCAGCGCGGCATCCAGCTCCGGCTGGGTGATGTCGAAATCGGCCATCGACGCGGCCTTGGTGCGGTCAAAGCGGTTGGTGTATTCCAGCACCGCATCGTCGCCGCGTGCGCGCACGTCGGCGATGATCTTTGCTACCGCGCCTTCGATGGCGTCGTCGGTTTCAGCTTCAAAGGCCAGCAACGCGTCGAGCGTTTCCTGGAAGTCGTCTTGGGTGGAGTCGAGTTTGCGGATCATGACCATTACGCTTTCGCCTGCGAGGCGCGTTCAAATGCTTCGATAATCGGTTGCAGGCGGGCGCGCTTCATTTTCAGCGCGGCCTGGTTGACAACGAGGCGCGACGAGATGTCCATGATCTCTTCCACTTCCACCAGGTTGTTGGCGCGCAGCGTGCTGCCGGTGGAGACCACGTCGACGATCGCGTCGGACAGGCCAACCAGCGGCGCCAGCTCCATCGAGCCATACAGCTTGATCAGGTCGACGTGCACGCCCTTCTTGCCGAAGTGCTCGCGCGCGATCGAGGTGAACTTGGTCGCCACGCGCAGGCGGGCGCCCTGGCGCACCGCGGTCTCGTAATCGAAACCGGCCCGGGTCGCCACCGACATGCGGCACTTCGCGATGTGCAAGTCCACCGGCTGGTACAGGCCTTCGCCGCCATGCTCCAGCAATACGTCCTTGCCCGCCACGCCGAAATCCGCCGCGCCATGCTGCACATAGGTCGGCACGTCGGATGCGCGCACGATCAGTACGCGAATGCCAGGGTCCGAGGTAGGCAGGATCAGCTTGCGGGAGGTTTCCGGATTTTCGAGGACCTTGATGCCGGCCGCTTCCAGCAGCGGCATCGTGTCTTCGAAGATCCGGCCTTTCGACAGGGCGAGAATGAGTTCCATAACGATTTACTTGATACGGGTGATATTGGCGCCAACGGCGGACAGCTTCACTTCCATGCGGTCATAGCCGCGGTCCAGGTGATAGATGCGGTCGACCAGGGTTTCGCCCTTGGCAGCCAGGCCGGCAATCACCAGCGAGGCCGATGCGCGCAGGTCGGTCGCCATCACCGGCGCGCCGATCAACTGGTCAACGCCGTCGATGTAGGCGGTGTTGCCGTCGATGGAAATCTTCGAGCCGAGGCGGTTCATTTCCTGCACGTGCATGAAGCGGTTCTCGAAAATGGTTTCGGTCACCTTGCTGCTGCCGCTGGCGATCAGGTTCACTGCCATGAACTGCGCCTGCATGTCGGTTGGGAAGCCCGGATACTCGGTGGTGCGGAAGGAAACCGGCTTTGGACGCTGGTCCATCTTGGCGCGGATCCAGTTGTCGCCCACGGTCAGCTCGACGCCCATTTCACGCAGCTTGTCGAGCGCCACGTCGAAGATGTCGGTGCGGGTATTGCGGATGGTGATGTCGCCGCCGGCCGCCGCCACGGCGCACAGGAAGGTCGCCGCTTCGATACGGTCGGAAATCACGTCGTGCTTGGCGCCATGCAGCTCGGGCACGCCCTGGATCACCAGGCGGTCTGTGCCGATGCCTTCGATCTTCGCGCCCATGGCCACCAGCAGGTTGGCCAGGTCGGTCACTTCCGGCTCGCGCGCAGCGTTCTCCAGGACAGTTTCGCCTTCGGCCAGGGTTGCTGCCATCAGCAGGTTCTCGGTGCCGGTCACGGTGATCATGTCGGTCACGATGCGGGCGCCTTTCAGCTTCTTGCACTTGGCGTAGATATAGCCGCCGTCGATGCTGATCTCGGCGCCCAGCGCACGCAGGCCCTTGATGTGCTGGTCCACTGGACGCGAGCCGATGGCGCAGCCGCCCGGCAGCGATACCTTGGCTTCACCGAAGCGCGCCAGCAGCGGGCCCAGTACCAGGATCGATGCGCGCATGGTCTTCACCAGCTCATACGGCGCTTCGTACTTGTCGATCTTCGAACCGTTCAGCGTGACCTTCTCGCCGTCCTGCTCAACCGACAGGCCGGTCTGGCGCAGCAGCTTGAGCATGGTCGCCACGTCGTGCAGCAGCGGCACATTGGTCAGTTCCAGGTCGCCCGCGGTCAGCAGGCCCGCGCACAGGATAGGCAGGGCAGCGTTCTTGGCGCCGGAAATCTTGATGTCGCCGACCAGGCGCTTGCCGCCGGTGATGAGCAGTTTGTCCATATTGTTCTTATCCTTGGAATTCTTCTGGGGTCAGGGTTTTCATCGACAGTGCGTGGATCTCTTCGCGCATGCGGTCGCCCAGCGCGGCATACACCAGCTGGTGGCGCTGGATCAGGCGCTTGCCGGCGAAGGCAGGCGACACGATCACGGCCTGGAAGTGCTGGCCGTCGCCCTCCACTTGCAGGTGGGTGCATTCGAGGCCGGCAGCGATGTAGCTGTGGATTGCTTCTGGAGTTGTGGTCACTTTGAATTCCTCAATAAATCAGTGGCGCAGGCGGTAGCCGCTGCGCAGGAGTTTGATAGCGAGCAGCGCCAGCACCACCAGGAAGGCGGAGACGATGGCGACGCTGATCCATGGGTTCACGTCCGACTGCCCGAAGAAGCCGTAGCGGAAGCCGTCGATCATGTAGAAGAACGGGTTCGCGTGGGATACGGCCAGCCAGAATGGCGGCAGCGAGTGGATCGAATAGAACACGCCGGCCAGGAAGGTCAGCGGCACGATCAGGAAATTCTGGAAGGCGGCCAACTGGTCGAACTTCTCGGCCCAGATGCCGGCGATCAGGCCCATGGTGCCCAGGATCGCTGCCCCAAGCAGGGCAAAGACGAGAATCCACAGCGGCGCGGTGAAGCTCAGGTGTGCGAACCAGGCGGTAATCGCGAACACGCCAAAGCCCACGGTAATGCCGCGCACCATCGAGGCCAGCACGTAAGCGGAGAAGATTTCCCAATGCGACAGGGGCGTCAACAGCACGAACACCAGGTTGCCGGTGATCTTGGACTGGATCAGCGAGGACGAGGAGTTGGCGAAGGAATTCTGCAGGACGCTCATCATCACCAGGCCCGGGATCAGGAAGGCGGTATAGGTCACGCCAGGATAGACCTCGACGCGGCCCGACAGCACGTGCCCGAAGATCAGCAGGTACAGCATGGCGGTCAGGATCGGCGCGGCGATCGTCTGCGTCGCAACCTTGTAGAAGCGCAGCGTCTCTTTGTAGACCAGGGTACGGAAACCGGTGGTGATCATACGATGTTCTCGTCCATGATTTGCAGGAAGATGTCTTCCAGGTCGGCCTGCTGCAGCTGCATTTCGTCGATGCTGATGCCGCCCTGGCGCAAGCGGGCCAGGATGCCTTCCACTTCCGCGTAGTCGTTGATGCGCAGGCTGTACTTGTTGTCTTCCGGCGGATGGTTCAGCAGCGGCTGCAGTTCTTCCGGCAACGAGTTGTGCGGCAGGTGCAGCACCAGCTGCGAGCCGGAGATGCGGCGAATCAGCTGCGACATGGTGTCCAGCGCCACCACCTTGCCCAGCTTGAGCATGGCGACGCGCTTGCACATGGCCTGGGCTTCTTCCAGGTAGTGCGTGGTCAGCACGATGGTGTGGCCTTCGCGATTCAGGCGCGTGATGAACTGCCACAGGGTCTGGCGCAGCTCCACGTCCACGCCGGCGGTCGGTTCGTCCAGCACGATGACGGGCGGCTTGTGCACCAGCGCCTGGGCCACCAGCACGCGGCGCTTCATGCCGCCGGACAGGGCGCGCATATTGGTATCTGCCTTGTTGGCCAGGCCCAGCTCCTCCATCACCTCGTCGATCCACTTGTCGTTGTTGCCCAGGCCGAAGTAGCCGGACTGCAAGCGCAGCGTTTCGCGCACCGTGAAGAAAGGATCGAATACCAGTTCCTGCGGCACCACGCCGAGTTTGCGCCGCGCTGCGCGAAAATCGGACACCACGTCATGGCCGTGGATCTTGACGCTGCCGGCATCGGAGCGGATCAGGCCGGCGATGATGGAGATCAGGGTGGTCTTGCCGGCCCCGTTTGGCCCCAGCAAGCCAAAGAACTCGCCTTCCTCGATTTTCAGGGACACGCCGCCAAGCGCCTGCAGCGCCTTGTAGCGCTTCTGGACGTTGCTGATTTCGATTGCTGTCATGCTTACTTGTATAGATAACTGGGACAACGATGACCGTTGTAAAGGCGCGCGCTCATCAGGCGCGGTAGACGGTCAATTATATTGGAAATTTGGTTCGGGCTCGCCGAACCGGTTGAAACTACGCTACTGCTAGGGGCGGGGGGTGAGGCGGGGTCAATGATGATGCAGGTCGGCGGGCGACACGAGCGTGCACACGCCGTAGAGCTTGGTCAAGCTCTGGAGCTGTTCTGGCAGGTTGCGCAGTTCCAGCTTGATGCCGCTTTGGGCGGCAGCGCGCTGCCATGCCAGCATGACTGACACGGCAGCGGAGTCCACTGCTTCCACCTGGCTCAGGTCGAATACGGTCTGGCCGGCGCGCAGCGCAGCCAAACCGTGCGCCAGCGCCTCCGTGGCGTTGGCCACGGTCAGCGACTTCAGCGACAGCTGATTGGAAACAGTGGTATCAGGCATTATTTACCTGCAGTCTTCAGCGGCTTGGAAGCCAGCTTCTTGTTCTTTTCGGACAGGGTCTTGATCAGGCCATCGATGCCGCCCTTCGAGATCTCCGAAGCGAAAGTACCTTTGTAGGCTTCCACCAGCCATGCGCCCAGCACGTTGATGTCATAGATCTTCCAGCCGGCGTCGGTCTTGGCCACGCGGTAGTTCAGCTGGATCGGCTCGCCACGCGCCTGGTTTACCTGGGAACGCACTTCCACCTCGGTGTCGCCTGGCGAAGAACGCATAGGCTTGAAATCGACGGTCTGGTCTTTCACCTGGGACAGGGCGCCCGAGTAGGTGAAGATCAGCAGGGTGCGGAATTCGGCAGCCAGTTGCTTTTGCTGGTCCGGGGTAGCTTCGCGCCAGTAGCGGCCGGCTGCCAGCGAGGTCATGCGCTGGAAGTCGACGTAAGGCAGGATCTTGGTTTCAACCAGGTCCATGACTTTCTTCTGGTTGCCAGCCTGGATGTCCTTGTCGGACTTGGCGGTTTCCAGCACTTCGGAGCTGATGCGCTTGACCAGCGCGTCAGGCGCTTCGGCGGAAGGAGCAGGAGCGGCAAATGCGCTGGTGGCAAAAGCTACCGTTGCGACCGCGATCAGTTGTTTGATCAGTTTCATTGTTCTTTACCTATGTAGGGTTGTGTTCCGGGTCACAGGCTGGGTTTGGTTTCAGCCGGTTCCGGCATTATAGCCTGAGGCTGCTTTGGAGCCTCGTCCTCCACTTCAGGCTTCTTCTGCTTGTCCTTTGGACCGTCTTCGCCATCGTAAACCTGGCTGTTACGGCGCTGCATCCAACCGTCACGGATGAACTCGTAGCGGTCGAGGGCGGCATCTTCAAGCAGCGTCGACGCGTCCAGCAGGGCTGCACGCTGGTCGACAACACGAACAACGGTGCCGGTGTTGCGCACGTTGACAGGATCTTTGTATTGCCATGGATCGGCATAGATATCCACAGGCAGGCCAGCGGTATCACGCACGGTCGACGGGCCCAGCAGTGGCAGCATCAGGTAGGGGCCGGATGGCACGCCCCAGGAACCCAGGGTCTGGCCGAAATCTTCTTTATGTTTTTGCAAGCCTGCTTCGGATGCAATGTCGAGCACGCCCAGCAGGCCGAAGGTCGAGTTCATCGCCACGCGCATCAGGTCCGACATGCCATCGCCAACTTTGCCTTGCAGCAAGTTGTTGGCAGCGGTCCAGACGTCAGCCAGGTTGCCGAAGAAGTTGCTCACGCCGGTCTGGAAAAAGCCCGGGGTCACGTTCTTGTAGACGGTGGCGGTCGGCTTCAGCGCGTATTCATCGACCTTGTCGTTGAAGTTGAAGACGGCGCGGTTATAGCTTTCGTACGGGTCACGCGGGTTCGGGCCGGCGCAACCGCTCAGCGTGCCAACTACGGCCAGGCTCAGGGCGATTGTACGGAATTTGCTCATTGGGAGTCCTTTCCTTCGGCTGCCTTGCTATAGATGAACTGGTTGATCAGGTCTTCCAGCACGGTTGCGGACTGGGTGCGGGCGATACGGTCGCCGGCTACCAGGTTCTTGTCGTCGCCACCGGCTTCAATGCCGATGTACTGCTCGCCCAGCAGGCCGGCGGTCAGGATCTTGGCCGAACTGTCTTTCGGGAACTTGAAGCCTTCTTCCATGTCCAGCGTCACCACGGCTTTGTACACCTTGTCGTCAAAGCCGATCGACGCCACGCGGCCAACCACGACGCCCGATGCCTTGACGGCAGCCTGTGGGCGCAGCGAGCCGATGTTGTCGAAACGGGCGGTCACCTGGTAGGTATTGCCCATGGTCATGGAACCCAGGTTGCCGGCCTTGAGTGCCAGGAACATGAGGGCGGCAGCGCCCATCACGATAAACAGACCAACCCAAACGTCGAGAGATTTACGTTGCATGTCAAAAATCCTTAGTTACTTGCTAAACATCAGCGCCGTCAGCATGAAGTCGAGCCACCAGATCATCAGCGAAGAGATGACCACAGTGCGCGTCGTCGCACCGGAAACGTCTTCCGGGGTAGGCTGGGCCTCATAGCCCTGGTACAGCGCGATATAAGTGATGGCAACACCAAACACCACACTTTTCACGAATCCGTTGAATACGTCTTTCCACACGTCCACGCCGCCCTGCATCTGCGACCAGAACGCGCCTTCGTCGACACCGATCAGCCCAACGCCGATCAGGTAGCCGCCCAGGATACCGACCGCGCTGAACATGCCGGTCAGCAGCGGCACGGAAATCACGCCTGCCCAGAAACGCGGCGCCAGCACGCGCTGGATCGGGTTCACGGCCATCATTTCCATGGCGGACAGTTGTTCGCCCGCCTTCATCAGGCCGATCTCCGCGGTCAGCGAAGTACCGGCGCGGCCGGCAAACAGCAGGGCGGTGATGACCGGCCCCAGTTCGCGGGTCAGGCCCAGCGCCACCAGCAAGCCCAGCGACTCAGAAGCGCCGTACTTGTTGAGGGTGTAATAACCCTGCAAGCCCAGCACCATGCCGACGAACAGGCCGGACAGGATGATGATCAGCAGCGAGTAGTTACCGATCACGTGCAGCTGTTCAACCAGCAGGCGCGGACGGCGCAGCAGGCCAGGCGACAGCCCCAGCATGGTAAAGAAAGTACGTGCGGAAAGGCCAATGCTCTCCACATAATCGCGTGCGCCACCACCCACGCTCAGCAGGAAACGGCGCATCATTTGCGTGCTCCCAGGCCCAGGTCTTCGGCCAGCGATTTGCCCGGGTAGTGGAATGGCACAGGGCCATCCGCTTCTGCGTGCACGAACTGCTTCACGTAAGGATCAGTCGAAACCATCATGTCTGCCGGAGTGCCGTGGGCAACGATCTTGCCCTGCGACAGGAAATACACATAGTCGGCGATCATGAACGACTCTTTGACGTCGTGCGACACCAGGATCGTGGTCGAACCGAGCGCATCGTTCAGATTGCGGATCAGGTTGGCGGTCACGCCCATCGAAATCGGGTCGAGGCCGGCGAACGGCTCGTCATACATGATCAGCTGCGGGTCCAGCGCGATGGAACGTGCCAGCGCTACGCGGCGTGCCATGCCGCCGGAAATTTCGCCCGGTTTCAGCTTGGCGGCATTGCGCAGGCCGACCGAGTGCAGCTTCATCAGCACCAGGTCGCGGATCAGCTCTTCCGGCAGGTCGGTATGTTCGCGCAGCGGGAAGGCCACGTTTTCGTACACGGTCAAGTCGGTGAACAGCGCGCCGTGCTGGAACAGCATGCCCATTTTGCGGCGCAGCACGTACAAGTCCTTGGTCTTCAACTGGTGAACGACCTGGCCCTCTACGCTGACGGCACCTTTTTGCGGGCGGATCTGGCCGCCGACCAGGCGCAGGACAGTGGTCTTGCCACTGCCGGAACCGCCCATGACAGCCACTACCTTCCCGCGCGGGAAGTCCATATGGAGACCGGACAGGATCGCCCGCTTCCCATAGCTGAAGTGTAAGTCACGAATTTCGACTAGATTTGGCACAGATGTCGCTCTTTGTTCTTGAGGCCACATTGTAATTCAGAAACGCTTATCTCTGCTTGGAGGCCCGTAGCGGGCCAGGTGGCATAGCTAAAGAGGCAAATTTTACAACACTAATAACCGCAAAGTCAGCAATTTACAAATTGAAACGCTTGTTGTTCGGTGTTCAGTGCTGCAAGGCAGCAAATTCCTGCTATTTTAATAACTTTGGCTCATTAAGAGGAAAAAAGGCATGAAAATTCGTCGGACGGTTCTTGCGTGCTCCCTGGCGGCTATCTCGGTCCAGGCCTTGGCGGAAAGCGACAAGATCGAAGTTGTCACCGTGACCGCGCAAAAGCGCAAGGAAGATCCGAACAAGGTGGCGATGAGTATTTCCGCCATCAGTGGTTCCTCCCTGCTGTCGCAGCAGGTGGACGACTTCACCGACCTGACGCGGGCCGTGCCGAATATTTCCTTCACCGCTGCCACCGGCAACGGCGGCGCCGGCCCGGGCACCTCCAATATCGAGATTCGCGGCATCAGCTCCGCAGCCGGCCAGGCAACTGTCGGCATCTACCTCGGCGACGTGTCGCTGACCGTGGGCAACCTGTACACCATGGGCACGGTGGAGCCGAAGTTCTTCGACATCGACCGGGTGGAAGTGCTGCGCGGCCCGCAAGCTACCCTGTATGGCGCCAGCTCGATGGGCGGCACCATCAAATTCGTGCCGAACGAACCGGACCTGAAAGAACGCGAAGTCACCGCCTACGCCGAAGCTTCCTCCACCAAAGGCGGCAGCCCGGGCTACTCCACCAATGTGGTCGGCAACTTCCCACTCATCGACAACGAACTGGCGCTACGCATTGGCGCACAAGCCCAGCGCTCGGGCGGCTTCATCGACCAGGTGGATGGTGATGGCAACGTCATAGCCAGCGACATCAACAAGATCAACGACCAGGAATTGCGGGTGGCGCTGAAATGGGCGCCGACGCGCGACCTGACCATCACGCCTTCTATCTACTATCAGCGCGTGGACGCCAAGGATATCGCGGCCTTTAACCTGGACCGCCCGCCATACCAGGCGCAGAAGCAGGTACGCGAGCCGTCCATCGACAAGCTGCTGACGCCGAACCTGGCCGTCAACTGGGACCTGGGCGCAGCCGAACTGACCTCGAGCACCAGCTACTTCCAGCGCAAATTCGACCGCACCCAGAATGGTTCGGCCTACAACAGCTATTCGCTGTCGACCTTCCTGACCTCCACCGACGATGGCGGCAAGGCTCCGCCGGAACTGATTGAAGCGATTGCCGGCCTGCCCTCGGCGGTGTACCTGAATAACGCGGTGCGCCAGATTTCGCAGGAATTCCGCCTCGCCTCGAAGGCCTATGAGGCGGGCGGCTCGCCCGTGACTTGGCTGGCGGGCTATTACTTCTCGAACCAGCACACGAACCTGAACGAGAACGATCCGATCTTTGGCGTGAACGACACCTTCACCAGGTTCGGCTTCTCCAGCGCCGATCCGGACCTGCTGCCTGATTCTTATCCGGGCGCCTTCCCGAACGATAACTCCTTCGCCGGCGAATTCCACTATCGCGAAAAACAGCACTCGATCTTCGGCGAAGTGAATTACTACTTCTCGCCGGCGCTGCACGCCACGATTGGCGCGCGCTACCTGAAAGGAAAGTCCGCGCTGGCTCAGCGCAACAGCCTGTACCTGGCTGGCGCAGGCAATAACAGCACGACCAACCTGTCTTCGCACGCCTTCACCCCGAAATACGCGGTGACCTGGGAAGCCTCGCCCGACCATACCGTCTACGGCTCCGTCGCCAAAGGCTTCCGCCTCGGCGGCTCAAATGTGTTCGTGCCGCCAACCACCTGCGGCCCGGACCTGGAAGAAAACGGCCTGACCGCGGGTCCGCCAACCTATTCCTCCGACAGCCTGTGGAGCTACGAGGTCGGCAGCAAGTCGCGCTTCATGCAAGGCCGCGTCGCCGTCAACGCCGACGTCTTCTACGTGAAGTGGAAGAACATCCAGCAAGGCGTTTACCTGCCAACCTGCGCCTATTCGTACAACGCTAACGCTGGCAACGCCACCAGCAAGGGCTTTGAATTCGACGTCAAGGCCAAGCCGATGGCGGGCCTCACCCTGAGTGCAGCCGGCGGCTACGTGAAAGCTGAACTGTCGAACGATGACGGCATCGCCAACGGCGTGGTCGGCGCAGTCAAAGGCGCGCAAGTTCAGGGTGTGCCGAAGTACAACGGCACCGTCACCGCGCAATACAACTTCTCCACCGCCGGCGGCCGCAGTGCGTTCGTGATGGGCGGCGTACAGTGGGTCGGTCCAAGCAAAGGTTCGCTGAATCCCGAGCAGACTGACTATGAGCGCCCGGGCTACCACACCGTCAACTTCAGCACCGGCATCTCGATCGACCGCTACCAGTTGACGGCCTTCGTGAAGAACGCCTTTGACGAAGACAAGGTGATCCAGCACCCGCAAGTCGCCTCGATCGTCCAGGGCTACCGCTTGGCGCCGCGCAGCATCGGCATGAGCATCACCGCGAAATTCTGACCGTTTCAGGCAACCTTAATTCACGCTCATAATCAGCAACTACAATAGTCGCGTAACTTTATTTACCCATAGTGCTACAACATGGAAGAAAAAGACGACGACAATCCTCTCAGCATGCGCGTGGCCGTGGTGGTGGCGATTCTCGCCACCTTCATGGGCATCTGCAAGGTCAAGGACGACAACATCAACCAGGCCATGCAACAGGCCCAGGCCAATAAGGTGGACCACTGGTCCTTCTACCAGGCCCGCAACATCCGCGAAGAAGTCGCCAACTCGACCATCGTCCAGCTCAAACTTGCCAAGGCCGGGCGACCGGCGAGCGAACAGGCAGCATATGACGAGGGCATTGCCAGCTATACCAAGCTTGCGGCAGACCAGAAACGAAAAAAGGAAGAACTCAAGGCACAAGCCGAGCAGGACGACAAAACCTACGATGCCCTGAACTTCAAGGACGACCAGTTCGACCTGTCCGACGCCATGCTCGCAATCGCGATTGCACTGTTGGCCATTACGGCGCTGACCAAGCAGCGCTGGCTGTTCATGCTGTCGATGGTGCCAACGGCTTTTGGGGTCTTCATGGGCGTTTGCGGATTGTTCGGCTGGCACTTTCACCCAACCGCGCTGGTGGCGTTGTTATCCTAAAACTAACCCATGTTTGAATAGCCGTGAACCCAATGCGCTCTATCACGGTTCCAGGAACCGAAGGCTATGCTGAAGATGCCGCGTGGCTGATCCCGCGCTATGAAAGCGTTTCCTTCGTCGATAAATATCGGGCTGTCTCTCATCTAATTCCTGCGGCACCAAGCACAATCCTGGATATCGGTGCCGGAACGGGTGTGGATTCTTCCTGGCTTGCCGAGCTTGGCCACGATGTCGTGGCCATAGAGCCTGTCGCCGCATTCCGGGATGCTGGCACCAAGCTTCATCCCTCGCGCCAGATCGAATGGATTGATGACAGTCTTCCAGGATTGGTAAAGATCGCGCAACGCAAAAAGGAATTCGATGCTGTGTTGATTAGCGCCGTTTGGAGCCACCTTGCGCCAGAGGAAAGAAGGCTGGCAATGTCCAACATTGTGCCCTTACTCAAATCGGCCGCGGTCCTCGTCATGTCGATCAGGCACGGCCTAGCTCCTGCTAATCGGCGAGTTTTCGAGATTTCTGCCGATGAAACTATCGAATTGGCAAAGTCGTTCGGCCTTAAGGTGACGCTGATTGCCCGCATGCCGTCAATACAGCCACTTAATTGCCAAGCGGGCGTCACCTGGTCCTGGTTAGCCTTCAAGCGAAGTTATGCGCCATAGACCTTAGCCAGGATTGCGACCACACCCAGCACGACGGTAAATAGCATGCCAGTGAGGATGCGAATCTCGACGCGAACACCGCGAATCTCCGCCCGAACATCGCGGAAATTCTCCCTGGCCTCCGCCCGAAAGTCGCGAAAGTTCTCTCGTGTATCGTCCCTGAACTGGCTTAACATTTCTGACTGGTTTTCAGTGAGAACTTCGAGCCGCACCACTCGGTTTTCAACGTCACCATTCGGCTTACGCGTGGGGTCGCCATTCATCAGCTGCCTCGCTTTGAAATGCATGCACCGAGTTTACGCTCATGAGGAAGATCGTCAAGCGCACTGGGCGGTGCGCTTGACGGTGCGAAGATCAGTTCACCGTGATCTTGCCGGTGCCTGCATTACTCAAGACCGATGCCTTAACAGCCGACGCCGCCATTGGCGAAACCGAGTACGGCACACTCCAGCCAACCTGGTTGCTGAAGCTGCACTTGGTCGACAGGTTGAGCGCTGCGCCATTCAACAGCGAGCCAGCATCCGTGATCGCGCCAGTTTTGCTGGACGAGCCAGGGTTGGTCACGACTTGCGGGCAGCTCGTGGCGCCGGCGATGTCGAACGCGTTGTTCTGCGAAATGATCTTGGCCTTGTAGGCGACGCCAATGCTGTAGTGGTTCGGGTAGACCGCGTGCGAACGGGAGCCCTCGAAGTAGTTGTTATACAGATGCACCTTGCCGAACCGGACGCGAGGTCCACGTTCGGCCACGTTCAGGAAGTGGTTGTTGTGGAAGGTTACGGTCAAGTGGCCGTCGTCAGTGGTCTTGCTGTCAGAAGAACCGATCAGGTTGTTCTTCTGGTGCAGTTCGAAGCGGTTGTTCGACACGGTCACGTAGTCCGAGCCGTTCTTCACATCCAGCGCGCCGTCGTGGCATTGCTTGACCTTGCCGTTCTCAACTGGCAGCTTGTCATCAGTGATCGAGCCGTCGGTGAAGACGTTGTGGTCGACCCAGACATTGCGGGAGTTCGAGATGGTGATGCCATCGTATTCCGAGTTCCAGTTGCCGCTGCTGCCATCGTTCGGATCCCAGACTGGATAGAGGGAGCAGGGGTTCTGGATCGTGAGGTTGCGCACGATGACGTTCTGCACGCCGTTCAGCACGATGTTGCCGTTCACCAGGCGGGCGTCGTTGCCAACGCCGATCAAGGTGGTGTTGCTGCCTGGCTTGATCTGCAGGCGCAAGCCTTCGTCGGTGGCGCTGGTGAATGGACCGCCGTTATCGGCCGCGGCCATATTGATCGTGCCCTGCAGCTTGATGATCTTCGGATTGTTGCCTTGCGCTTTCAGGGCAGCGACCAGTTGCGATCCGGTGTTGACCAGGTAAATGGCCGATGCGGGTGCTGCTGCACCGCCCGTGGTGCCACCGCCTTGTCCGGCCCAACCCGTGGAAGGTGCGGCTTCCTTGGTGGCATTCGCTGCCGGCGCTGGTGCTGGCGTTGGCGTTGGCGTTGGCGTTGGGGTAGGCGTAGGCGTTGGCGTAGTGCTGGACAGTGGCCCCACGGCGCACTTCTTGGTCACGCCTGGATAGGGATCGCTGCCAAACGTGCTGGTATCGCACAGGATGTCGCCAGCGAAAGTCTTGACGACCCATTTGTCCTTGATGCCGTACGACACCTGTCGACTGCTGGTTCCGACCTTGCAGGTGCTGCCTTGGTCAGCGCATTTGGAATAGCCGCTGGGCCAATCGGCCGCGAACGAGCTGGCGGAATAAATCAACATCAGGGCGCCGCAAATGAAGCTTTTCTTCATAGCCTAGATATCTCCGGAATATTGTTGAGGGGAATTGACATGTATGACAATCTTGTTCAAATAATCCATGTCATCAGACATCCTATAACATTACCGGCAGTTACGCAAAAACATTTCTATTGGACAATACGAAAGTGTCGCCCGAGGTATACTTTCGTAATGGACAGGCTGCCTTTGACTCTCATCGCGTTAGTTTTCGCGATCCTTTTCCCGCTCGTCGGCTTCTTGTTCGGCTTGCAGCCTCTCTATGAACACGGACAGAATTGGTGGCGTTCCCGTACTTCCGTGGCAGTCGCGGCACGGGTTGAAACATTGGAACGGGCCGAGCATCTCAGCAGGAAAAGAATCGCGACGTATCGGACCGAGGCCACCTTCCGCTACACATTCGAAGGCCGCCAATTTGTGGGCGGACAGGCCAGCTTCTACGAGACACCGGAACTGCACGGCGGCTTCCAGGACCAGTTGTACGATGAGTTGAAGATTTCTCAGCAGCGACAATCCTTGGTCGACATCTGGGTAGATCCCAGCCACCCCGAGCACGCCGTTTTCAACCGTACGCTGAATTCGGAAACAGCTGTCTGGAGCCTGCCATTTGCGCTGCTGTTCAACGGCCTGGGGCTGGCAGCCTGGGGCTACATCTTGAATCTGTGGCGTCCCGGGCGCAACAAGACGATGGCTGACCGGCTCCGGGAAGGGCGGCAAATCCTGATCAAAGGGGCAGACGGCACAGCGCTGCTTTTTGTCTTTGCGCTGGCCTGGAACTCCTTCAGCTGGCCTTTCGCCACAATCGCGCTGGAACACATTCGCGCAAACGGCCTTTCGCTGGCGGCGATAGCGTTTCTGTTCCCAATCGCTGGCCTGGGTCTCATTCTGCTCACCTGGCTGCAGTTTCGGAATCGATGGTTAGCTGGACGGCCCGTTCTCGAAATTACCGGCCTTTCGCCGCTGCGTGGGTCCATCCATTTCAGCCCGGCGATCGGGCAGCGGTCGCCGCCACTTGAGCTGATGCATCATGTCAGCATCAGCCTTCGATTAGTGAAGGGCGTCAGGAGCGGCCAGAAAAAGCCGATCAAGATTTGGGAACATTGCTTGCAGGACGGGCCGGTAGCCCGCGGCACCAAAGTCCTGGATTTCGTAGCCGGTCCACCACGCGAGCGCATGGGGGAACAGCTTGAACTCGTGCTTGAGCTGGCGGGCGCGAACTATTCGTTCCATTTGCCACGCAGCCGCTAGCTCCCGCCAAACACCTTCACAATCAATGCCGCAGTGCCAAGTCCCACGGTGACAATCATGCCAAGCGTCGCAATTTGAAGACCAATCACCATCCGGAAATCAGCGCGAAGTTCACGAACATCGGTCAGGAGGTGCTCGGCTGTCGCTTCAAGGCGGGCCAGTCGGCTTTCAGTATCGCCGTTCTGCTTGCGGGAGGGTTCGTTCTGCATGGCTGCCTCGCTTTGATTGCGTGGTGCCAGCTTACGCTTGTGGAAAACATCGTCAAGCGCACTGGGCTGTGCGCTTGACGTGAGGCGGGATTAACGCGGCAGGACCGAGGTGCCCATCAGGTACTCATCGACAGCGCGGGCGCACTGGCGGCCTTCGCGGATCGCCCACACCACCAGCGACTGGCCGCGGCGCATGTCGCCTGCTGCGAACACGCCAGGCTTGCTGGTCTTGTAGCTGTTGTCGCCTTCAGTCGCAGCGCGGGCATTGCCGCGTGCGTCCTTGTCGACACCGAAGGCGTCCAGCACCTGCTGCACCGGCGAGACGAAGCCCATGGCCAGCAGCACCAGGTCGGCCTTCATTTCGAATTCCGAGTTCGGCACTTCGGTCATCTTGCCGTCTTTCCATTCGACGCGGCAGGCGATCAGCTTTTCAACCTTGCCGTTCTTGCCTTCGAGACGCTTGGTGGCGACAGCCCAGTCACGCTCGCAACCTTCTTCGTGCGAAGACGAGGTGCGCAGCTTGGTCGGCCAGTATGGCCATACCAGCGGCTTGTTTTCCTGTTCCGGCGGCATTGGCATCAGTTCGAACTGGGTGACGCTGGCGGCGCCATGGCGGTTCGAGGTACCAACGCAGTCGGAACCGGTATCGCCGCCGCCGATCACGATCACATGCTTGCCGCTGGCCTTGATCTGGTCCTTGATCTTGTCGCCGGCGTTGACCTTGTTCTGCTGCGGCAGGAAGTCCATCGCGAAGTGGACGCCTTTCAGCTCGCGGCCCGGCACTGGCAGGTCGCGCGGTGCTTCGGCACCGCCGGCCATCACCACGGCGTCGAAGTCTTTTTCCAGGTCTTCCGGGAAGATGGTTTCCTTGGAACCGTTGGCAACGGTGGCAGGGAAGTCCTTGCCGATCAGGACGGAGGTGCGGAACTTCACGCCTTCCGCTTCCATCTGCTCCACGCGGCGGTCGATGTGGTGCTTCTCCATCTTGAAGTCAGGGATGCCGTAGCGCAGCAGGCCGCCGATGCGGTCGGCCTTTTCGAACACGGTCACGTCATGGCCGGCGCGCGCCAGCTGCTGCGCAGCGGCCAGGCCCGCAGGGCCGGAGCCGACCACGGCAACCTTCTTGCCGGTCTTGACTTCGGCCGGCTGCGGCACGACCCAGCCGTGCTCCCAGCCTTCGTCGATGATCTTGTGTTCGATCGACTTGATGCCGACCGGCAGCTCGTGGATGCCCAGGGTACAGGCGCTCTCGCAAGGCGCCGGGCAGATGCGGCCCGTGAACTCGGGGAAGTTGTTGGTCGAGTGCAGCACGTTCAGCGCTTCGCGGTAGTGGCCGCGATAGACCAGGTCATTCCAGTCCGGGATGATGTTGTTGACCGGGCAGCCCGAGTTACAGAACGGGATGCCGCAGTCCATGCAGCGCGCGCCCTGTACCTTGGCCTGGTCGTTGGTCAGGTGAATGACGAATTCTTTGTAGTTCTTGAGGCGAGCCTCAGGTGCCAGGTAGCTTTCTTCCTGGCGCTGGAATTCCATGAAACCGGTGATCTTACCCATTTTTCTGATCCTCTCTTACGCAGCGATTGCTTGAGTTTCCGCTTCGATCGCGGCGTTGTCTGCCATTTCCACCAGGGCGCGTTTGTACTCGCTCGGGAACACTTTGACGAACTTGGAACGGCTCTCGTTCCAGTTGTCGAGCAACAGGCGCGCGCGCGTGCTGCCGGTGTGTTTGAAGTGGCGCTCAATCAAGCGTTTGAGAATGATTTCATCGGCCTCCGGTTCGCCATTACGATGCTGGCTGTGCCAGGTGGCTTTGTCGACCAGCTGGTCGGCGGCCGCCTTCACTTCTTCCAGGCTCACCATGGACATATTGCACTTGCTGTGGAATTCGCCGTCCGGGTCGTACACGTAAGCGATACCGCCCGACATGCCCGCCGCGAAGTTACGGCCGGTGGCGCCCAGCACGACCACGGTACCGCCGGTCATGTATTCGCAACCGTGGTCGCCCAGGCCTTCCACGATCGCGGTCGCGCCGGAGTTACGCACAGCGAAACGCTCGCCAGCCACGCCGTTGATGAAGGCTTCGCCGGCAACTGCACCGTACATGACGGTGTTGCCAACGATGATGTTATTCACAGCCCAGCCGCGGAACTCGGTGTTCGGGCGCACGATGATGCGGCCGCCTGACAGGCCCTTGCCCACGTAGTCGTTGCCTTCGCCCACCAGGTCGATGGTGATGCCCGCTGCCAGGAAGGCCGCTGCCGACTGGCCGGCGGTGCCTTGCAGCTGGATGTGGATGGTGTCGTCCGGCAGGCCGGCGTGGCCGTACTTCAGGGCCACTTCGCCCGACAGCATGGTGCCGACAGTGCGGTTGACGTTCTTCACCGGCGAGATGAAGGACACGCGCTCGCCCTTTTCCAGCGCAGGCTTGGCTTGCGCGATCAGCTTCAGGTCCAGTGCCTTGTCCAGGCCATGATCCTGCTCTTCGGTGTGATAAATCAGCTTGCCGTCGTCCACTTTCGGCTGATAGAACACATTGGTGAAGTCCAGGCCCTGTGCCTTCCAGTGGGTGATGGCTTTCGACTTGTCCAGCAGGTCGGCGCGGCCAATCAGTTCGTCGAAGGTGCGGATGCCCAGTTGCGCCATCAGCTGGCGCGCTTCTTCAGCGACGAAGAAGAAGTAGTTCACCACGTGTTCAGGCTTGCCCTGGAACTTCTTGCGCAGCTCAGGATCCTGGGTCGCAACGCCGACCGGGCAGGTGTTCAGGTGGCATTTGCGCATCATGATGCAGCCTTCCACCACCAGCGGTGCGGTAGCGAAACCGACTTCGTCGGCGCCCAGCAGGGCAGCGATCACCACGTCGCGGCCGGTACGCATCTGGCCATCGGCCTGGACGCGCACACGGCTGCGCAGGCCGTTCAGCACCAGCGTCTGCTGGGTTTCGGACAGGCCCAGTTCCCATGGGGTACCGGCGTGCTTGACGGAGGACAGCGGCGAGGCGCCGGTGCCGCCGTCATGGCCGGCCACCACGATGTGGTCGGCCTTGGCTTTCGACACGCCGGCTGCCACGGTACCGATACCGACTTCCGACACCAGCTTGACCGAGATCGAAGCGCGCGGGTTGGCGTTCTTCAGGTCGTGGATCAGCTGCGCCAGATCCTCGATCGAGTAGATGTCGTGGTGCGGAGGAGGCGAGATCAGGCCCACGCCCGGTACCGAGAAGCGCAGCTGCGCAATGTACTCGGACACCTTGTGGCCCGGCAGCTGGCCGCCTTCGCCCGGCTTGGCGCCCTGCGCCATCTTGATCTGGATCTGGTCGGCGGAATTCAGGTACTCCGCGGTCACGCCGAAGCGGCCGGATGCCACCTGCTTGATGCGCGAACGCAGCGAGTCGCCTTCCTGCAGCGGAATATCGGATTCAACCTGGTCCTTACCCAGCTCGGAAGCCAGCGTCGCACCGACCTTGATCGGGATGCCTTTCAGCTCGTTGCTGTAACGGCGTGGATCTTCGCCACCTTCACCGGTGTTGGACTTGCCGCCGATACGGTTCATGGCGATGGCCAGGGTGGCGTGGGCTTCCGTCGAGATCGAGCCCAGCGACATCGCACCGGTAGCGAAACGCTTGACGATATCCTTGGCTGGTTCCACTTCGTCCAGCGGGATCGCCTTGGTTGGGTCGATCTTGAATTCGAACAGGCCGCGCAGGGTCAGGTGGCGCTTGCTCTGGTCGTTGATCAACTGCGCGTACTCTTTATAGGTCGAATAGTTGTTCGAGCGGGTCGAGTGCTGCAGCTTGGCGATGGCGTCCGGCGTCCACAGGTGGTCTTCGCCGCGCACGCGGTAGGCGTATTCGCCGCCGGCGTCCAGGGCGTCAGCCAGTACCGGGTCATTGCCGAAGGCCAGCTTGTGCAGGCGCAGGCCTTCTTCGGCCACTTCGAACAGGCCGATGCCTTCCACGTTCGACTGGGTGCCGCGGAAGTACTTGTCGACCAGCTGGCGGTTCAGGCCAACGGCTTCGAAGATTTGCGCGCCGCAGTAGGACATGTAGGTGGAGATGCCCATCTTCGACATCACCTTCATCAGGCCTTTGCCGACTGCCTTGGTGTAGTTGTAGATGGCGGTTTCCGGAGTCAGGTCGCCCGGCAGCGAGTGCGCCAGTTCGGCCAGCGATTCCATCGCCAGGTAAGGGTGGACTGCTTCCGCGCCGTAGCCGGCCAGCAGGGCGAAGTGGTGGGTTTCGCGGGCTGAACCGGTTTCCACCACCAGGCCGGTGGAGGCGCGCAGGCCCTTGCTCACCAGGTGCAGGTGGATGGTCGACGTTGCCAGCAGGGCCGGGATCGCGACGCGGTCCGGGCCGACGGTGCGGTCGGAAATGATCAGGATGTTGTGGCCGGATTTCACCGCGTCGACGGCTTCCGCGCACAGCGATGCCAGCGACGCTTCCACGCCTTCCTTGCCCCAGGCCAGCGGATAGCAGATGCTCAGCTCATAGGACTTGAACTTGCCGCCGGTGTGCTGGCTGATGGTGCGCAGGCGCGCGATGTCATCGAAGCCCAGCACCGGCTGCGACACTTCAAGGCGCATCGGCGGGTTGACGTTGTTGGTGTCCAGCAGGTTCGGTTTCGGGCCGATGAAGGACACCAGCGACATCACCATCGCTTCGCGGATCGGGTCGATCGGCGGGTTGGTCACCTGCGCGAACAGCTGCTTGAAGTAGTTGTACAGCGGCTTCAGTTTGTTGGACGTGACGGCCAGCGGCGAGTCGTTGCCCATCGAGCCGACAGCTTCTTCGCCATTGATCGCCATTGGCGCCAGGATGAAGCGCATGTCTTCCTGGGTGTAGCCGAACACCTGCTGGCGATCCAGCAGCGAGGCAGCCTGCTTCTCGCCGCCGGCCGGACCGTACTTGGCCACGTTGGCAGCGGTCTGGCTCTCGCTCATTTTCAGCTCGCCCAGCTTGATGCGCACGGCGTTGATCCATGCCTTGTACGGCTTGGCGTTGGCGTAGGTGTCTTTCAGTTCCTTGTCGTCGATGATGCGGCCGGCTTCCAGATCGATCAGGAACATCTTGCCCGGCTGCAGGCGCCATTTCTGGATGATCTTCGATTCAGGAATCGGCAGCACGCCCGATTCGGACGCCATCACTACCAGGTCGTCGTCGGTCACGATGTAGCGGGCAGGACGCAGGCCATTGCGGTCCAGGGTGCCGCCGATGTAGCGGCCGTCGGTGAATGCCATGGCGGCCGGGCCGTCCCATGGTTCCATCATCGATGCGTAGTATTCGTAGAAGGCCTTGCGGTTGTCGTCCATCAGCGTGTGGTTTTCCCACGCTTCAGGAATCATCATCATCATCGCCTGTGCCAGCGGATAGCCTGCCATCAGCAGCAGTTCCAGCGCGTTGTCGAAGCAGGCGGTGTCGGACTGGCCTTCATAGATCAGCGGGAACAGCTTCTGCAGGTCGTCGCCCAGCACGGCGGACTTCATCACGCCTTCGCGGGCGCGCATCCAGTTGAAGTTGCCCTTCACCGTGTTGATCTCGCCGTTGTGCGCGATCAGGCGATATGGGTGGGCCAGCGGCCATTCAGGGAAGGTATTGGTCGAGAAACGCTGGTGCACCAGCGCCAGCGCGGAGATGCAGCGTGGATCCTGCAGGTCCTTGTAGTACACGCCCACCTGGTCAGCCAGCAGCAGGCCTTTGTACACGACGGTACGGGCCGACATGGAAGGCACGAAGAATTCCTTGCCGTGGATGAGTTTCAGCGCCTGGATCGCGTGGCCCGACGATTTGCGGATGACGTACAGCTTACGCTCCAGCGCGTCGGTCACCATCACATCCTGGCCGCGGCCGATGAAAATCTGGCGGATGACCGGCTCTTTTTCGCGCACGCGCGGCGACATCGGCATTTCCGAGTCGATCGGCACGTTACGCCAGCCCAGCACAACCTGGCCTTCGATGCGCACGGCGCGTTCGATTTCCTGTTCGCAAGCGATGCGGGAAGCATTTTCCTTCGGCAGGAACACCATGCCAACGCCGTATTCGCCTGGCGGCGGCAGTTCGACACCCTGCTTGGCCATTTCGTCGCGGTAGAACTGATCCGGAATCTGGATCAGGATGCCGGCGCCGTCGCCCATCAGCTTGTCCGCGCCGACCGCGCCCCTGTGGTCCAGGTTCTTCAGGATCAGCAGACCCTGTTCGACGATCGAGTGGCTCTTGTTGCCTTTGATGTGGGCGACGAAACCGACGCCACAGGCGTCATGTTCGTTGGCTGGGTTGTACAAACCTTGCGCTTGCATGCGATTCTCCGCTGAATTTTTGGTCACGAAAATCCAGAGTAATGCAGCGCACAAAATCGCGCAAGAAAAACAAATAGGGTCGGAGTCGAATTAATTGAGCGGCAGTCGCTCAAAAATTTAATTGGGGACAGAGTGATGCCAAAAACCGGTAAAGCCGTGCCTGACCCGCAGGGTCAGGCACTTCGGCCCGCGTCCGCCGCGTGTTAAGGTGTCTGACCCTGCGGGTCAGACACCGGTTTACCTGGTTTAGCAGGCCGCCCCCGCTTGGCCGGCAGCACCTGCCGCTTCATGCGCCGCTCCAGTTCAGCCTTCCATTTGTCGCTGCCCAACGGCCAGCCTTTCAGCGCCGCGCTCTCGATTGCCCGTTGATCCACCCCCGCCAGCCCCTGCGCCGCCAGTTCTATATAAGCCGCCTCGCGCTGGAACGGCGTATTACCCAGCGCCCAGTAGATCGGATGATCGTTCACCGCCCCATCCTGGCGAATCCCCGCATGGTGGGGATAGCTCGACCACTGGTAATGCTCCGGCCCTTCGGCCAGCCGCGCCCGCACCGCGGCGAATTCAATGTATTTAGAGCAAGAAATGAAGTAGCGCTCGGACTCGATGACCGAGGTTTTATAGCGGCCTTGCCATAAGGTGCCGGCCCGGGAGTATTTCTGGTTGAAATAAGGGACATAGTGCCGCCCGATCCATTGCATCATGCCACCCAGGCCTTCCTCGTCGCTGGGAGAGGCTAGCAGGTGCAATTCGCCCGGCAAAAGGGTGTAGGCATGCACCGCAACCTTGTATTGGCGGGCGGCGGCGCGCATCCACGCGATGAAACTGCTGAAATCTTCAGCATCCAGGAACACTTCCTGGCCATTCAGGCCACGCTGGATGATGTAATGCGGCTGGTTGGGAACGACGAGACGAGGCAGACGGGCCATAAAAACAAAAAGGGTAGGATCGGGAAACCCCGATTCTACCCAGTTCGTTCGACTCTGTCCCTATTAAGACAAATTGAAGCTGGCGGACAGGCTGTAACCCTCGCCATAGGCCGAACGCAGGGGTAAATCCTGGCCCAGGCCGCTACGCGCCTTTTTGCGTAAACGATACACCAGCATGTCGACGCGGCGGCCGGCATCCGGATCATCACCGCCGATACCGGCCACGATCACCTGGCGCGGTACCGGTCGGGTGTTAATGGTCAGCAAGTGCAGGAAATTGCACTCTTTCTCGGTCAGGGTGATGGCCTGGCCCTGCAGTTCCAGCTGGCGGGCCGAAACTTTCAAGGTCCACTTGCTTGGTACCGGGATGGCTTCCTGCGGGCCGACGCGGCGGTCCAGCGCCTCGATATGGGCGGCCAACTCCGGGAATTTGATCGGCTTGGTCAGGTAATGGTCGGCGCCAAGGCGCAGGCCCATGATGCGGGAGTCGAATGCCACGCGGCCGGTCAGGACGAGCAGGCCGATCTGCGGATACAGCTGGCGCATGCGCGGGATGACGTTGAAACCATCCTCATCCGGCAAGCCCAGGTCGAGCACGACAACGCCCACGGTGCCCTGGCTGAGGGCAGACCACATTTCCTGGGCGTTATTGGTGGTGTGAACTACATGGCCAAGCTCAGCCAGGAAATCCGCCATCTCTTCGGCGTATTCCAGGTTGTCTTCCACGATCAGTATTTGCGTCATTGATGCGCCATTTTCCAGTCTGTCGCAAGCCGGGGTTTAGGGCTTGCGTCAAAGAATTATCACGGTTGGTCACGGGCTGCGCAAGCCTTAAGCAGCGATAGGGAGCCAAATCCGAAATTTCTTGCCGCTTTCAGGCAAATTTTCCACAGACAGCGTGCCGCCGTGGACCTCAACAACATTCCTGGCCATATACAGGCCGAGGCCGGAACCGGCTTGCCCTTCAGCAGCCTTGCCTCGGTAACCCTTGTCGAAGAGTTTGCCTAGCTCATCATCCGGAACGTGGGCGCCGCGATCGATGACGAGGAGTTCTACCCCGCCTTCGCTGGCTTTCCTACCCTGCAATTCTATCGCAACGTTGTCATTTGTGTACTTGAGGGCGTTATCTAAAAGTATGTCGAGACACAAACGCATGCCTTGCGGGTCGCAACGCATCCATTGCGGCAAGCCTTCCGCGCGCACGGTGATGTCGGCGCGGCGCTGGCGTGCCTGCTCGGCCGCCGTTTCCAGCAAGGCTTCCGGCGAAATCTCATCAGCCTGGCGCTTGCGGCCAATGCTGGCCAGGCGCTCCGGGCTCAGGTACTCATTGATCAACTCCAACAAGCGGTCAACCGAAGTCTGTATCTTGCGGTAGCGCTTCTTGGTGTTTTCGTCCGCGTTCTGCGACGTCATTTCCAGGCGCTGTATGGCGCCGTCGATGGTCGACAAAGGCGTGCGGAACTCGTGCGACACCATCGATGCGAACTTCTTCTGCTGCTTCTCGCGCTCGACGCGCTCGCGGATATCGCGCACCGTACCAACCAGGCGCAGCACGCCACTGTCCACATCGGGTACCAGGGTCGATTCGATTTCCACCGGGATCATCACGCCATCGCGGCCCGCCATTTCGGCATCGCGCACTGTGTGGCGGCGGGTAGTGTCGCCGGAAGTATATGCTTCGAGCCGTTGCGGCAGCTCGCCCATCAGATCGGCGGCCACCTGCTGCGCGCGCTCCGGCATGTAGCCGAACAGCTTTTCAGCGGACGGGCTGACGTACAGCAGCTGGCCACTATCGCAGTCCAGCATCCAGTGTACGTCGCTGCTTTGGTCGAGGATCTGGCGATAGTGTTCAGCACTCAGCATGGGATCAATCCTGTAACGGTGCGAAGATCTGTTGCAGGTCTTCCTGGGTCAAGGCCATCTTCTGCGATTCGCCTTCGGCCAGCACGGATTGCGCCAGGTCCGATTTCTTCTGTTGCAGCAGCTGGATCTTTTCTTCCAGCGTGCCCTTGGCGATCAGCTTGTACACGAACACCGGCTTGTCCTGGCCGATACGCCAGGCGCGGTCGGTGGCCTGGTTTTCGGCGGCAGGATTCCACCATGGGTCGTAGTGGATCACGGTGTCGGCTGCAGTCAGGTTCAGGCCCACGCCGCCGGCCTTCAGCGAAATCAGGAAGATCGGCACCGCGCCTTGCTGGAAGGCCGCCACCTGGGCGCCGCGGTCGCGCGTTTCGCCGGTCAGTATCGCGTACGGAATATCGCGTGCTTCCAGTTCTTCCTCGATCAGTTCCAGCATCGAGGTGAACTGCGAGAACACCAGGATCTTGCGCTTCTCTTCCAGCAGGTCTTCCACCATCTGCATCAGGTCGACCAGCTTGGCCGAGCCGGTGGTAGCAGCCTTCTTGGTGCTCTTCACCAGGCGCGGATCGCAGCAAACCTGGCGCAGCTTGAGCAGCGCCTCCAGGATCACGATCTGGGAGCGTGCCACGCCCTTGCGGTCGATCTCCTCGCGCACTTTCTGGTCCATGGCCAGGCGCACGGTTTCGTACAGGTCGCGCTGGGCGCCGCTGAGCTCCACCTTGCGCACCATTTCGGTCTTCGGCGGCAGTTCTTTCGCCACGCTGTCCTTGGTACGGCGTACCAGGAAAGGCTTGATGCGGCGGTTCAGCAACTGGCGGCGCTGCGGGTCGTCCTGGCGCTCGATCGGGTGGCGGAAATTGCTGTTGAAGGTCTTCTCGTCGCCCAGCAGGCCCGGCAGCAGGAAGTGGAATTGCGACCACAGCTCGCCCAGGTGATTTTCCAGCGGCGTGCCCGACAGGCACAGGCGATGGCGTGCGCGCAGCAGGCCCGCGCTCTGGGCCGCTTTGGAGCGGGTGTTCTTGATGTAGTGCGATTCGTCCAGGATCACCAGGTGGAAATCGTGCTCGCGCAGCTTTTCCTCATCGCGCGGCAGCAGGGCATAGGTGGTCAGCACCAGGTCGACTTTCGGGATTTCGTCGAACAGCTCGGCGCGGTCCTTGCCCTGCAACAGCAGCACTTTCAGGCCCGGAGCGAAGCGCGCCGCTTCATCCTGCCAATTGTTCATCAGGCTGGTAGGCGCAATGACCAGGGCTGGATGATCCAGGCGGCCGGCTTCCTTCTCCACCAGGATGTGGGCGATGGTTTGCACGGTCTTGCCGAGGCCCATATCGTCGGCCAGGATGCCGCCGAAGTTGTACTCGCGCAGGAACTGCATCCAGCTCAGGCCGTCGGTCTGGTAATCGCGCAAGGTCGCTTGCAGGCCCGCCGGGGTTGGCACGCGCTTGACCGAGGAGAACTGGTTGAGCTTGCGGCCCATTTCACGCAACTCTTCACCGCCGGTCCACTGGAAGTCGACATTACGCGCCAGCTCATCCAGGCGCGCCGCATCCAGCGAAGACATGCGCACCGAATGGCGGATCTTTTCGCTGAAGTACAGCTCGCCAATCGTAGCCAGGATAGGACGCAAGCGGTTCCATGGCAGGGCGACGCGGGTGCCGTCCGGCAGTGCGGCCAGCATCTGGTCCGAGTCGCCATGCACGGCCAGCGCTTTCGGGCTGAAGTCGTTCGGGAAATTGCGGATCATCTGCACCAGCACCGGCAGCAGCGGCACGCGCTCGCCATTGACCGTGATGCCGAGTTCAAGGTCGAACCAGGCATTGCCATTCTCGGTGGTTTCTTCTTCGACCTCGGCGTACCAGTCGTCGACCGCCACCATATCGTAGCGATACTTCGGCGATTTCTCGACGCGCCAGCCGGCAGCCAGCAATTCATCGATGCCGGATTCGGCGAAGCGGATCCAGTCGGCCTGGTTGGCCAGCAGCAGGCCGCCGCGCACGCTGGACAGCGGCAGCGCGGTCGGTTTCTTGAAGCCCAGCTGGGTCAGGGTTTCCAGCGCGGCCGCCTCGGCAGCTTCGTCACGCTGGATGATTTCGGTCACTTCGCCGCGCTGGCGCACCACACGCTGCGAAGGATCGAAGGACACGCGCTCGCCGTCGTAGTCATACGACAGCACGGCATAGTCGTTCCAGCGCTGCAGCGTGCCGTCAGCCAGTTGGGCCGAGTCGAGCACCAGGATAGGACGCGGCTTGACGTCGGTGCGCACGCGCTGCGGCAGCGGCTGCGGCAGCGGCATCAACTGCTGCAGGCCATGCGCCAGCAGCAATTGGGACACGCGCATCTTATCGTTCGGCATCAGCAGCGGCGCCTGCGCCACCAGCGCTTGCAGGTCCGCCAGCGGAATGGTGGTGCCGCCCTGGTTCAGTTGCAACACACCGGTCGACAGGTTGTCGATATACCACGGCGGCTCGGTCGGCAGCATGTAGTCGATCTGGTCGGCGCCGTGGTGCTTGGCTCCCTCCGGCACATCGACTTGCCAGCCAAGGCGCAGGCCTTTGCCTTCTTCGCGCCAGGCCAGGCTGGCGTTGCGCATGTTGCCGCATTTCATCGGATAAACCAGGCCATTGCCCACGTCCGACCAGGAATTGGCCCACAGCAGCTTGTCCTGTTCGGACAGCATTTGCAACAGGGCCGCGCCGATCTTGCCGCGCGGCTCGGTCGCGCTGCCGGTCTGGGAATTGGGGCCGCTGCGCATGGCCACGAAGAAGCGCACCAGGTCTTCATCGCCCGGTGCCAGGAAAGCCGGCGGGGCGGAGAGCAGGGAGAACACTTCGCTGACCGGCGTCGCCGCCGCCACATCGCCGTTCGGCTTCAGGCGCGCCTTGTACAGGCAGAGCGCAACATGGCGCCCGCCGCTGGTCGGCGCCAGCACGTAAATCAGTTTGTAGTTGGTCTGTTTCGGGTCGATCTCGACCGGGGCCAGTTTAGGCTTGGGATGCGCGGCTGCATCCACCCGCTGCAACCACGTCGCCACAGCATAGGGAAGCTGGTTGGGCGGAGCGGCTGGTACAGGTGCAGATGCGGGGGCCGGTGCGACTGGAGTTTCGCGGGCTTCGTCGCGGGTAATATCCATTGGGCGCATTCTTTTAAATCAGCGGTTCAAAAACAGCAACATGCAATATTATCCGCCTTCCACGTTTTCGTGTTTGTGAAAATCCTAACTTAGTGCAACTACAAGTTAGACGGACAACATTAACTAATTAATAATAATCTATTCCGACGCCCGTTGGCCATGCGGGCGTTGTATGATTTCGGCCTTCTACGTTTGGAACACCGCAATGCTGCCTTCTATCGAACAACGCCTCGCCCTCGAACTTGCCGCCAAGCCGGTCCAGGTCGCCGCCGCCATCGCCCTGCTGGACGAAGGCGCCACCGTCCCGTTTATCGCCCGCTACCGTAAGGAAGTGACCGGCGGGCTGGACGACACCCAGCTGCGCAACCTCGAAGAGCGCCTGCGCTACCTGCGCGAGCTGGAAGAACGCCGCGAAGCGATCGTCAATTCGATTACCGAGCAAGGCAAGATGACGCCGGAGCTGCTAGATGCGGTCATGCACGCAGAGGACAAGACCCGTCTCGAAGACCTTTACCTGCCTTACAAGCAAAAACGCCGCACCAAGGCCCAGATCGCCATCGAAGCCGGCCTGGCCCCGCTGGCCGAGGCCCTGCTGGCCGACCCGACCCTGAATCCGGAGGAACAGGCCGCCGGCTACCTGCGCGAAGCCTTCGAGACCGCCGACGGCAAGAATCCCGGCGTGGCCGATGCCAAAGCCGCCCTCGACGGCGCCCGCCAGATCCTGATGGAACGTTTCGCGGAAGACGCCACCCTGCTGCAATCGCTGCGCGAATATGTCCAAGAGCATGGCGTAGTTGAGTCGAAAGTTGTTGAGGGAAAGCAAGAAGAGGGCGAAAAATTCGCCGATTACTTCGATTACTCGGAGCCGCTGGCCGCCGTGCCGTCACACCGCGCCCTGGCACTGTTGCGCGGACGCCGCGAAGGCATGCTGGACGTCACCCTGCGCCTCGATTCGGAAGAGGAAAAGCCGAAGTGGGACGCCCCGCATAACCCATGCGAAAGCCGCATTTCGGCCCGTTTCGGCATCAAGCAAGCCGGCCGCCCGGCCGACAAGTGGCTGGCCGACACCGTGCGCTGGACCTGGCGCGTGAAATCCTTCATGCACTTGGAAACCGAACTGATGGGCGCCCTGCGTGAAAAAGCCGAGCTGGACGCCATCAACGTATTCGCTACCAATTTGAAAGCTTTGTTGCTGGCAGCGCCAGCCGGCCCGCGCGCCACCATGGGCCTGGACCCGGGCCTGCGCACCGGCGTGAAAGTTGCCGTGGTCGACGCCACCGGCAAGGTTGTGGATACCTCCACCATTTATCCACACCAGCCGCGCAATGACTGGCATGGTTCGCTGCACACCCTGTCCCAACTGGCCGCCAAGCATGGCGTGCAACTGGTTTCGATCGGCAACGGCACCGCCTCGCGCGAAACCGACAAGCTGGCGCAGGACCTGATCAAGCAATGCCCTGAACTCAAGCTGACCAAGATCGTCGTCTCCGAAGCCGGTGCTTCGGTGTACTCCGCCTCCGAGTACGCTTCGCGCGAACTGCCGGAGCTGGACGTGTCCTTGCGCGGCGCTGTCTCGATCGCGCGCCGCCTGCAAGACCCGCTGGCGGAACTGGTGAAGATCGATCCAAAGTCGATCGGCGTAGGCCAGTACCAGCACGACGTATCGCAGACCCAGCTGGCGCGCTCGCTGGATGCAGTGGTGGAGGACTGCGTGAACGCCGTCGGCGTCGACGTGAATACCGCCTCCGCGCCACTGCTGGCGCGCGTCTCCGGCCTGTCTGCCAGCGTGGCGCAAAGCATTGTCACCTATCGCGACATGAAGGGCGCCTTCGCATCCCGCGCCGCGCTGAAGAACGTGCCGCGCCTGGGCGACAAGACCTTCGAGCAGGCTGCCGGCTTCCTGCGCGTGATGGGCGGCGAGAACCCGCTGGACGCATCGGCGGTGCACCCGGAATCGTACCCGGTGGTCGAGAAGATCCTGGCCGACATCCAGAAGGACGTGCGTGGCGTGATCGGCGAAAGCAAGCTGCTGAAGGCACTTTCCCCAGCCAAGTATGCCGACGAGAAGTTTGGCGTGCCGACCGTGACCGACATCATCAAGGAACTGGAAAAGCCGGGCCGCGACCCGCGCCCTGAATTCACCACCGCCACCTTCAAGGAAGGCGTTGAGGAGATCAGCGACCTGCGTCCGGACATGATCCTGGAAGGCGTGGTGACCAACGTGGCCGCCTTCGGTGCCTTCGTCGACATCGGCGTGCACCAGGACGGCCTGGTGCACATTTCCGCCCTGTCGAACACCTTCGTCAAAGACCCGCACACGGTGGTGAAAGCCGGCCAGGTGGTGAAGGTGAAAGTGCTGGAAGTGGACGTCAAGCGCAAGCGTATCGCGCTGACCATGCGGTTAAGCGACAGCGCCCCTGTTGCCGGCTCGCGTCCGGAACAGCGCGGAGACCGCAACGACCGCCGCGCCATGGGCCAGCAGCAGAAGCAGCAGTCCCGCGAGCCGCAGGTCCAGGGTTCGATGGCCGCCGCTTTCGCCAAGCTGCGCGGCTAACAAAGCCGGTGCCAGGTCTGTCAATCGGACAGGCCTGCCACCGGCTTCAGGCTTCTTTCATGCGGCGCCAGACGCCGAGCGTGGCGACGGAGGTCAGCGCCAGGCTGAAAACGCCCAGTCCGAATACTCCGGCGGCCGCCAAGCCTGAGTTGCCGCCTGCCAGCATGTCGCGCCACAGGCCGCGGTCGAAGAGGATGATCGGTGCTACCGACAAGCCCGGCAAGAGAACCAACAAAAGACTGCGATACTTGGCCAGCAACGAAGAGCGGTCTGTGAAAATTTCCGGTTGCTGCCCCTCGCCGGCAGCCTTGCACCAGCATAGCCAGCTTCCGCCCACGTCGCCCACCAATTCCCAGCCTGCGTCGCGGAACAGCTGGTGGTAGTCTTCGCGCCCTCCGCGCAGGCGGAAGTCCCAGCGATATGCCATTTCCGCCGGTGCACCTTGCTCGAAATAATGCAGTACGCCGAGGACCGCCACACGGCGCAAGTGAAATCCCTGGCGCGACTGCTCCGCCAGCCATGCTTCGTGTTCACGGTCTTGCCAGGCCCACCACCATTTCCATTTGCGCAGCATCGTCACCCTCCCAGGGCTTTGCGCCCGTTAGCAACCATCGTTTCAAGCCGGCGCACCTGCTCAGCCAGCACCTGCCTGCCTAAATCGGTCAGCGCATAAATCTTGCGCCGTTCTTCCTCTGCCACCTTGACGATCAGCTTCTGCTTTTCCAGTGTGCTGAAGGCGCCGTACATGGTGCCGGGCCCGATCGTGACGCTGCCACCGCTCATGGCCTCCACTTTCTGCATGATGGCGTAGCCATGCGACGGTTCGGTCAAGGCGGCCATCATGTAAAAGCTGGCTTCCGACAAGGGCAGGTATTTTGAGTAGTCCATATATCGATCAGCGTTATATCGAGTATCGATATAGTGGCACCGGGACATGACCTGTGTCAACTGGCAAATCGCCGTTTCGCGGTAAAATGGTGGGATTCCAATCCTTAGCAGTGAGAATGCAATGAGCGACGTACAAACCTGGATCAAAGAAACCGTGACCAACACCCCTGTCGTGCTGTTCATGAAGGGCACCGCCCAGTTCCCTCAGTGCGGCTTCTCCGGCCGTGCTATCCAGATCCTGAAAGCTTGCGGCGTTGAGAACATCGCCACCGTCAACGTACTGGACGATCCGGAAGTGCGCCAGGGCATCAAGGAATACTCGAACTGGCCAACCATCCCGCAGCTGTATGTGCGCGGCGAGTTCATCGGCGGCTCCGACATCATGTCCGAGATGTATGAATCCGGCGAACTGAAGGCCCTGCTGGACAACAATGGCTGATCGCCCGCAGCGGCTGGTCATTGCCATCACCGGCGCCACTGGCGCCGTGTATGGCGTGCGGCTGCTGCAGCACCTGCGCAATATCCCCAACGTCGAGACCCACCTGGTCATCTCCGACGCTGCGGTACTCACCCTGCACCAGGAAACCGGCCTGCAGCGCAAGGAAGTCGAAGCGCTGGCCCATGTCGTCCATAAGCAGAACAATATCGGCGCGTCCATCGCCAGCGGGTCCTTCCAGGCCGACGGCATGGTGATCGCTCCCTGCTCAATGAAATCCCTGGCTTCCGTCGCACATGGCCTGTCGGACAACCTGATTGCCCGCGCTGCCGACGTCATGCTGAAGGAGCGCCGCCGCCTGATACTGATGGTGCGCGAGACGCCTTTCAATCTCGCTCATTTGCGCAATATGACCGCCGTGACCGAGATGGGCGGCATTATCTTCCCGCCATTGCCGAGCTTTTACCACCAGCCGAAAACCATCGACGAAATGGTGGACCACACGGTAGCCCGCGTGATCGACTTATTCGGCATATGTAACAATCTGGCCCCTCGCTGGAGTGGCATGAATCCTTGAAAACATGCGCCTTTGCGGGCTAATGTATCAATCTTGTTACAAAGTGGTATGGTCGTTTGTGACATGGCAGGACGCCATGCACGCAGTGTCAAAACCATCATTTTGACACTTGGAGAAGGCGCGCCGGGAGCCGGCGCGCTAAGTGAAACCCGGACGTAACTTTGAAAGCTATTTGCCCTGTTTTGCGCAGGACAAATAGTGTCGTTCTGTTACTTTTGGTAGTTGACCCTCACCAGCATGCGAATAAATTCGCGCGCAATTTGCTTGTGATGATCGTCCAGCCGTTGCAAATCGGCGATCAATTTGACGTCAGCCGACTCGAAGCGGGCCAGGTTGCTACCGTTCGTGTCTCCATTGTGGTGCTCGATTTCGGCACCGCCAAAGCGCAGCCATTCAGCAGGAACGCCAAGCCACTGCGCAATCATGCGCAGCTTTTCCTGGGTCGGAATTGCCTCTCCAACCAGCCATTTTCGGGCCGCGTGGACCGTAATCGGTCTGCCCTCAAACCTGATGTTGAACTCTCTCGCCAGCCGGGTTGGGCTGTCCGGAGAGTAGTGGGCATTTTTCAAAGCCTGCTGGAGACGCTGGCTGAAGCTTTCACGTTCGTTCGAAGAATTCATAGTTGCACTATTTCATGTCACAACATGAATGTCAGTCTCTAGAATCATCAGACCAATTGTGACAATTGTAGATTACAACAATTAACAATTGGCGCTACAGACTGTCCGATTTCCTGCTCTGCAAACCCAAATTTCTTTTGGTGAAATTGGTGAAAAATAGCAGAATCTACTTGTCAGGACGACAAGCAATCGGTTACAACTTTAGAAATAAAGTTGATTGGCGACTACAAACCTAGGGGCGGTCTTCGTTGTCGACCGGTCGGCTGGTATTAAAGACCGCCGGTAACTTTATGCGCCTTTTATGAATTTTATGATGCCGTCATTTCCGGTATCCCGGCGCACGATACCATCCCGCCAAAGCTTGTGGAGGTGGGCCAGCGCCTCGCCCAAAGCGAAGCTGAGCTGGTGGGCATCCAGCGGACGGCGGAACATGATTGGTACTATCTCAGCCGCAGAGCGCGGCTGGTCCGTGCAAGCAGCCAATACCTCGGACAGGCGCGCTTCGTGGTGATCGCGCAACTGTGCGATGCGGGTGTGCAGGCCGCGGAACGGCCGGCCGTGCGAAGGCAGCACCAGGACGTCGTCCGGCAGGCTGGAGAAACGCTGCAGGGAATCCAGGTATTGCTGCAGCGGGTTGCCTTCAGGCTCGACGGCAAAAACCGATACATTGGTGGAGATGCGCGGCAGCACCATGTCGCCGGAAATCAGCACATTGAGCTGCTCGCAATACAACGCGGCGTGCTCGGGCGAGTGGCCAAATCCGGTGATCACGCGCCAGCTGCAATCGCCAGCCCGGATCGCCTGGCCATCCTGCAGGCGCACGTAGGAGGCGGGAACAGATGGGACCAGCGAGGGGTAGTAGTTCTTCCGCGAACGCATTTTCTCCAGCATGTCAGGGTCGACCAGGCCGTGGCGCTCAAAGTGGGGCACGGCCGAGGGGCCATCGACGCCCGGCAGTCCTGCCGACATCATGCGCGCGAAGGCGTACTCGCCCGCCGTCGTCCATAGCGCGATGCCGAAGCGCCGGCACAGCCAATCCGCCAGCCCGACATGGTCTGGATGACAGTGAGTGGCCACTACGCGCCGCAGCGGCTGGCCCGCCAGCGGCCCTGCCAGCACGGCATTCCAGGCTTCTTTGCTGGCATCCAGCGCTACGCCGCAATCGACCGCGCTCCAGCCGCCTTCTTCGCGCAGCAGCCACAGGTTGATGTGGTCAAGGGCGAACGGCAACGGCAGCCGCATCCACGCCACGCCGGGCGCGACTTCGAGCACCGTGCCGCTGGCCGGCAGGGTGTCGCCAAATGGATAGTCAAGCTGGGATTCGAGCGGGTTCATGGCGTACAATAGATTGACGTTACGTAAACGGAAGATCCATTGTAAGCCATGCCGACCTACACCATCACCGAACTGGCCCGCGAGTTCGATATCACCCCGCGCGCCATCCGTTTCTATGAAGACCAGGGCCTGCTGAGCCCGTCGCGCGAAGGGGCCGGCGGCCGCAACCGCGTCTACACGCCGCGCGACCGCACCCGCCTCAAGCTGACCCTGCGCGGCAAGCGCATCGGCCTGTCGCTCAGCGAAATCAAGAGCCTGGTCGACATGTATGAGTCGCCAAAAGACACCGAAGCCCAGATGAACCGCTTCCTGGGCGTGCTGTCGCAGCACCGCGAGACGCTGGAACAACAGCGCGAAGACATCGAAATGTCCCTGCAAGAGATCGCGACCCACGAGGAAGAGTGCAAGCGCCTGCTGGCTGCACTTGCCGAAAAGCAAACTACAGCCGGTTGAGTTGACGTTTACGTTAACGTAAGTCAGGCGTATCATTTGCGCTTCAACACCCAACACCAATAGAGGAAGACATGCTCCATCTCCCAGGCCTGACCTTTGATCATGGCGAAGACATCGCCGCCCTGCGCGAAGCCGTGCAGCAGTTTGCCGCTGCCGAAATCGCCCCACGCGCCGCTGAAATCGACCGCACCGACCAGTTCCCGATGGACCTGTGGCGCAAGATGGGCGAACTGGGCCTGCTGGGCATCACCGTTGGCGAGGAATATGGCGGCTCGAACATGGGCTACCTGGCCCACATCATCGCGATGGAAGAGATTTCCCGCGCTTCCGCCTCGGTCGGCCTGTCCTACGGCGCGCACTCCAACCTGTGCGTCAACCAGATCAAGCGCAACGGCACAGAAGAACAGAAGAAGAAATACCTGCCGAAGCTGATCTCCGGCGAGCACGTGGGTGCGCTGGCCATGTCCGAGCCGAACGCCGGTTCCGACGTGGTGTCGATGAAGCTGCGCGCCGACTTCAAGGGCGACCGCTGGGTGCTGAACGGCACCAAGATGTGGATCACCAACGGCCCGGACGCCGACACCCTGGTGGTGTACGCCAAGAACGACATCGAAGCCGGCCCGCGCGGCATGACCGCCTTCCTGATCGAGAAGGGCTTCAAGGGCTTCTCCATCGCCCAGAAGCTGGACAAGCTGGGCATGCGCGGCTCCCACACCGGCGAGCTGGTGTTCGAAGACTGCGAAGTGCCGGCCGAGAACGTGCTGGGAGGCCTGGGCAAGGGCGTCAATGTGCTGATGTCCGGCCTGGATTTCGAGCGCACCGTGCTGTCCGGCGGCCCGCTGGGCATCATGTCGGCCTGTATGGACGCCGTGGTCCCTTACATCCACGACCGCAAGCAGTTCGGCCAGCCGATCGGCGAATTCCAGCTGATGCAGGGCAAGCTGGCGGACATGTACTCCACCATGATGGCTTGCCGCGCCTACGTCTACGCCGTCGGCCAGGCTTGCGACCGCGCTACTTCGCCTGAGCAGGTGCGTGCACTGCGCAAGGATGCTGCCGGCGCCATCCTGTACTCGGCCGAGAAGGCAACCTGGATGGCAGGCGAAGCGATCCAGACCCTGGGCGGCAATGGCTACATCAACGAATACCCGGTCGGCCGCCTGTGGCGCGACGCCAAGCTGTATGAAATCGGCGCCGGCACCAGCGAGATCCGCCGCATGCTGATCGGCCGCGAACTGTTCGCCGAGACCAAGTAAGCAACGCCGTTCCCAAACGGGGCCGCCATGATCCACGCCGCCTTCCCCAAGCTGCTGTCGTCGCAAATCGCGTTCGACATTGCGCGCACCATCCGCGAGGGGTTCGACAAGCACTACCGCCTGTTCCGGCAGGCGGCGCAGGCGGCCAAGCGGCATTTCGAGCAAGGCGACTGGGCGGTGGCCCAGGTCGCGGCGCGCGAACGGATCGACTTTTACGACAAGCGCGTGCAGGAATGCGTGCAGATGCTGGAGGACGAGTACGACCCGTCCGAGCTGACCGATGAGGTGTGGCGCGAACTCAAGCTGCATTACATCGGCATGCTGTCCGGCCACAAGCAGCCGGAGCTGGCGGAGACCTTCTTCAACTCCGTGTGCTGCAATATCCTGCACCGGTCCTACTTCCACAACGAGTTCATTTTCGTGCGCCCGGTGGTGTCGACCGAGTACATCGACACGGAAGAAGTTGCGCCGACCTACCGCGTGTACTACCCGGGCAAGGATGGCCTGACCTTCACGCTCAAGCGCATCGTCACCAACTTCCAGCTCAATACACCGTTCGCCAACCTGTCGCGCGACGTCGCGCTGGTGGAAGAACGGCTGTCCGACCTGTTCGGCGAACTGGAACCGAATGCGCAGATCCAGATTCTTTCGAGCCTGTTCTTCCGCAACAAGGGCGCCTACATCGTGGGCCGCGCCATCAACGGCAGCCGCGAATTGCCTTTCGTGGTGCCCATCCTGCACAACAAGAACAAGCAGCTGGTGCTGGACGCAGTGCTGACCGAGCAGCAGGACATCGTCTTGCTGTTCTCGTTCACGCGCGCCTACTTCCTGGTCGACATGGAAGTGCCGTCGGCCTATGTGCAGTTCCTGCGCAACCTCCTGCCGCTCAAGCCGCGCAGCGAGATCTACACCATCCTCGGCCTGCAAAAGCAGGGCAAGAACGCCTTCTACCGCGACTACCTGCAGCACCTGAAACATTCGTCGGACCTGTTCGCGATTGCGCCCGGCATCCGCGGCCTGGTGATGCTGGTGTTCGCGCTGCCGTCCTTCCCTTATGTGTTCAAGGTGATCAAGGACTTCTACCCGCCGCCGAAGGAAACCACGCGCGAGCAGATCAAGTCGAAGTACTTGCTGGTGAAGCACCACGACCGCGTGGGCCGCATGGCCGATACGCTGGAGTATTCCAACGTCGCCTTCCCGCGCAACCGCTTCAGCGAAGAACTGGTGATGGAGCTGAAGCACTTTGCGCCGTCGCTGATCGAAGAAGAAGGCGACCAGCTGGTCATCAAGCACCTGTACATCGAACGCCGCATGGTGCCGCTGAATATGTTCCTGTCGCACGCCGACGAAGTGGGCGACGATGCGGCGCTGGAGCACGGCATCATCGAATACGGCAACGCCATCAAGGACCTGGTGGCAGCCAACATCTTCCCGGGTGACATGCTGTACAAGAATTTCGGCGTCACCCGTCACAAGCGTGTCGTTTTCTACGACTACGATGAAATTGAATACATCACGGACTGCAACTTCCGTGTAATACCGGCACCGCGCAACGAGGAGGACGAAATGTCCGCCGAGCCGTGGTACCCCATCGGAAAGCACGACGTGTTTCCCGAGCAGTTCGACAAGTTCTTGCTCGGGAACGCGAAGATCCGAAAATACTTTATGAAGCACCACGCCGAGCTGCTCTCGCCTCACTGGTGGGCCAGGAAAAAAGAGCTGATCGCCAGTGGCGTCATTGAGGACGTGTTCCCGTATCCCCAGCACGTCCGTTTCCGCAACCGAGATTCGCTGCCCGAGGCAGCGAAGCAAGCAACACCATCCCTTTTGGAGACCTTTGAAAATGAATGACCCAATCGTAATCGTCGGCGCAGCACGTACCCCAATGGGTGCATTCCAGAGCGACTTCGCAAGCCTGAGCGCCAATGACCTGGGCGCAGTGGCCATCAAGGCCGCCGTCGAACGCGCCGGCATCAAGCCGGAAGCCGTCGAACACGTCTACTTCGGCAACTGCCTGATGGCAGGCCAGGGCCAGGCCCCAGCACGCCAGGCATCGATCAAGGCCGGCCTGCCGGTTTCGGCCGGCGCCGTGACCCTGTCCAAGATGTGCGGCTCCGCCATGCAGGCAGCCATCTTCGCCTATGACGCCATCGCCGCCGGTTCGGCCGAAGTGATCGTGGCGGGCGGCATGGAATCCATGACCAACGCTCCTTACCTGATTCCAAAGGCACGCGGCGGCTACCGCATCGGTCACGGCATGATGTTCGACCACATGATGTACGACGGCCTGGAAGACGCCTACACCCGCGACGCCAAGACCGGCGCCGGCCGCTCCATGGGCACTTTCGCCGAACAGTGCTCGGCTGCCTACAAGTTCACCCGCGAAGCGCAGGACAATTTCGCCATCGAATCCGTCAAGCGCGCGCAGGCAGCACAGGCATCCGGCGCCTTCAACTGGGAAATCGCCCCGGTAACCGTCTCCGGCCGCGCCGGCGACGTGGTGATCGACAAGGATGAAGGCCCGCTGAAAGCCAAGATCGAAAAGATCCCGGCCCTGAAGCCAGCCTTCGCCAAGGACGGCACCATCACCGCCGCATCGTCCTCCTCGATCAACGACGGCGCTGCCGCCCTGGTCATGATGCGCGAATCCACCGCCAAGAAGCTGGGCGCCACCGTGATCGCCAAGGTCACCGGCCACGCCACCAACTCCCTGGTGCCGGAGCAGTTCACCACCGCCCCGGTAGGCGCGATCCAGAAGCTGCTGGCCAGGACCGGCTGGAAAGTCAGCGACGTTGACCTGTTCGAGATCAACGAAGCCTTCGCCGCCGTGCCAATGGCCGCGATGCACGACCTGGACATCCCGCACAGCAAGGTGAACGTGCACGGCGGCGCCTGCGCCCTGGGCCACCCGATCGGCGCCACCGGCGCGCGCATCATCACCACCCTGATCGGCGCACTGAAAGCCAAAGGCGGCAAGAAGGGCGTGGCAGCACTGTGCATCGGCGGCGGCGAAGCCACTGCCATGGGCATCGAGCTGGTATAAGCACGATGGCGCTGGCACTCGTTATCGGCGCCTCGCGCGGCATCGGCCTGGAACTGGTACGCCAGTACCTGGCCGACGGCTGGCGCGTGATCGCCACGGCCCGCAGGAAAGAAGATGTCGCCACGCTGGCCGAGATGGGTGCCGAAGCCCACAAGCTGGATGTAACGAACGTGGAAGCCGTAGCAGGCCTGGGCTGGAAACTGGATGGCGAAGAGCTGGACGTCGCGATCCTGAACGCCGGCGTGTATGGCCCGCGCAGCGACGGCTTCCCGATGCAGACCGATTTCGACGCCGTCATGCACATCAACGTGCTGTCGGCGATGCGGCTGCTGCCGATCATCGCGCCGCTGGTCTGCGCGGGACGCGGCAAGCTGGCCGTGATGTCGTCGCGCATGGGTTCCCTCAGCGAGCGCAAGGGTTCCACCGGTTCGCTGTACCGCGCCAGCAAGGCCGCGCTGAACTCCGTGCTGGTCGACACCGCGCACCAGTTCGGCCCGCAAGGCGCCACCTGCGTGGCCCTGCACCCGGGCTGGGTGCGCACCGACATGGGCGGCGCCGGCGCCGCGCTATCGGTCGAAGAAAGCGTGCGCGGACTGCGCAAGGTGCTGGCCGAACTGCCCGCATCCGAACAAGCCGTCTACCGAGACTACGACGGTTCCCCCATAGGCTGGTAACAGCCGAGCCCGCCGGATGGCCGTCCCGTCAACCTTGGGGTCAGGCTCTTTGGTTGACACGGCCCCAGCCGTAGAGAAAGATAACAATGATCCTCAACGAACAACACGAAATGATCCGCGATGCGCTGCGTGCGTTTTCACAGGAGCGCCTGGCGCCCAACGCAGCACGCTGGGACAAGGAACACCACTTCCCGAAAGAAGAGCTGAAAGAGCTGGCGGCGTTGGGCGCCTTCGGCGTCGCCGTGCCGGAGGAACTGGGCGGCGCGGGCCTCGATTACGTTTCGCTGGCGCTGGTCCTGGAAGAAATCGCCGCCGGCGATGGCGGCACCTCCACCGTCATTTCCGTGAATAACTGCCCGGTGTGCAGCATCGGCATGATGTACGCGAACGAGCAGCAGAAGCAGCAGTGGCTACGTCCACTGGCGCAGGGCGAAATGCTGGGCGCCTTCGCACTGACCGAGCCGCACACCGGCAGCGATGCCGCTGCCTTGCGCACCACTGCAACCCGCGATGGCGATGACTACATCATCAACGGCACCAAGCAGTTCATCACTTCCGGCAAGCATGCCGACGTGGCGATCGTGTTCGCGGTCACCGACAAGACAGCGGGCAAGAAGGGCATCAGCGCCTTCTGGGTGCCGACCAATACGCCGGGCTATATCGTGGCCGGCATCGAGCACAAGATGGGCCAACACTCGTCCGACACCGCGCAGATCCTGTTCGAGAATTGCCGCGTACCGGCAGCGAACATGATCGGCGAGCCAGGCCAGGGATACAAGATCGCCCTGTCCGGCCTGGAAGGCGGCCGTATCGGCATCGCTTCGCAATCGGTCGGCATGGCGCGTTCCGCCTTTGAAGCGGCGCTGAAGTACGCGCGCGAGCGCGAATCGTTCGGCAAGCCGATCTTCGAGCATCAGTCGGTGCAGTTCAAGCTGTCGGAAATGGCGATGCAGCTGGAAGCCGCACGCCAGCTGATCTGGCATGCCGCGTCGCTAAAAGACGCCGGCCAGCCGTGCCTGAAAGAGGCGGCGATGGCCAAGCTGTTCGCCTCCGAGATGGCGGAGCGCGTCTGCTCCGACGCGATCCAGATTCACGGCGGCTATGGCTACACTGCCGACTTCCCGGTAGAGCGCATCTACCGCGACGTGCGCGTGTGCCAGATCTATGAAGGCACGAGCGATATCCAGAAACTGCTGATCGCCCGCGCGTTGTGATTCAAGCGGGAGCTACGGCTCCCGCGTCGGCGGTTGTTGCGGCGAACCCGGGCAATCGCCGAGGCTGTCCAGGCTCTTTTTCGCCTGCTCCATTCCGTTCTGGCTCGCCATCGTGAACCAGTACTTCGCCTCGGTACACTTATCCGGGCTCGAAGTGCCCAGCACGCGCACGCCCAGGTTATATTGGGATGTCACATCGCCATTCAATGCCGCCTTCTTGAACCAATAATAGGCTGCGTCACGATTGCGGGTCGTAAAATCATAAAAGAAGCCCAGGCGGGCAGCCGCCCTGTTGTCGCCGGCATTGGCTTTATCGACCAATTCATTCCTTTCGGCTTCAGTCAACAAGAATGCAGAATTCGCATAATGCGGCTCTGCTTTTTTGGACTGTTTATCATGCGCGATGACTTCAGTTGAAAGCAGGCACGCAGCGGAAAGCACGGCAATAATAGCGGTCGGTTTCGGCACATCGATTCCCTTTAAGTTCTGGCAAGCATTACATGTTGCATGCCGAAAGGCCAGTCCTCCGCGAATTTCGTCTGTTTGTAACACTTTGTCGGATTTCAAGTGCATATATGCTGAGAGGTTGCGGCTCTTATAAAATGTCCGCCATAAGGAGAAAGACATGGTTCATGTGATGTTGGTGGAAGACGATGAGCGCCTGGCCGAACTGGTCACGGAATATCTCGCCGGTTATGAATTCAAGGTCGAAGTGGTGCCCCGTGGCGATGAGGCCCTGGCGCGCTTCAAGGCGGCCAATCCCGACGTCGTGGTGCTGGACCTGATGTTGCCGGGCATGGATGGCATGAAGGTCAGCCAGCAGATCCGCGAAATCAGCGACGTGCCGATCCTGATCATGACCGCACGCGAAGATTCCTACGATGAGGTGTCGCTGCTGGAACAGGGCGCGGACGATTTCATCAACAAGCCCGTGCAGCCGCGCGTGCTGCTGGCGCGCCTGCGTGCGCTGCTGCGCCGCCGCCAGGGCAAGTCGGAAGTGGATCACCTGAGCTTTGGCCAGTTGAGCATTGCGACCAGTGACCGCTCGGTCACCTGGCGCGGCCAGCCTTGCCCGCTGTCGAATACCGAATACAAGCTGCTGCTGGTGCTGGCGGAAGCGGCGGGAACAGTGCTGTCGCGCGACGCGCTGCTGAAGACCATGCGCGGCATCGAGTTCGATGGCCTGGACCGTTCGATCGACAACTCGATTTCGAAACTGCGCCGCAAGTTCGACGATACGGACGGCGAGAAGATCAAGACCGTCTGGGGCGAGGGGTATCTGTTCTCGCCGTCGGCCTGGAATTAAGGCCGCTTACTCAAACAGCGGGGCGATCGCCAGCGGGGTATTCTGGCTGACGACCTGGCCCTGCGCGGACCAGTCGGCAAAGCGATAGGTTGCGGTGCGATAAACGCCGAGAGTTTCGCCGTCAAAGGCTGGTCCATCCACCACCGGCAGGGGCGCTTCGCGCGGCCCATACTTCGCCTGCACCAGCGCATCCGCGCGATTGCCGAACACGAAACGAACGCCGCTGCACTTCTTCGAACCATAAGAGGAATCGATGAAGCGCTGGTAGGCAAGCGCCTGCTCGCATGCGGCGCGCAGGTCGGTCGACTCGTAAATGCCGTCGTTGCGCGTCAGGATTGTGACGCGCGGCGCAAAGCGGTAGCTCGCCATGCGGCGGTTCAGCGCCAGCACCGCGTTATCGTCATAAGCCGCCTTCAGCAGCGGGAACACGGCGCGGCCGGTGGCGTCCAATGGCAGGTTAAGCTGCGTGTTCTTGCCTGTCAGCGTCAGGTGCAGACCTTCCAGCGTCGCCACTGGATCGCGCGGGCTGACTTCGTAATGAATCTGCAGGAAGTTCTTCGGCTTGCCGTATTTGGCAAATACCACCATCTGCTTGTAGGCGTCGCGATAGCTGACCCACTCCTCCTGCGCCTGGACGGCACAGCACACCACCGCCAGGCAAACAGCCGGCAGCGTGGTGCGGAGCGAGGTCAAAGTCTTCATCAGAATCGGTAAGCCAGGGCAGTTGAAACGGAATAGTTGGTAGCCCGCTCGACCAGCGGGCTGTCTTTTGCATCGCCGACCAGGCGGTTGACCGTGGCGCCGGACGTCAGCATCCAGTTCGGGCTCAGCGCCCAGTTCCAGCGCACGCCGGCGCGCACGTCCTGCACGCCGGCGCCGGGGCGGTAATAGCCCTTGGCGCCGGCACGTTCGGCTTCTTCAGCGGTCACGCCGAACCAGGTTTCGTTGTAGGCACGGTCAACTACCGATACGCCAGCCGACAGCACCACGGTATGGTGGGGCGCCACGTCCTCCATCATGTACTGCAAGGCGGTGTGCAGGCGGGCGCCATCGTGGTCCCTGCCGCTGCCATAGGTGAGCGTGTTGGTCAGGCGTAGCTTGGGCGACAGGTAATAGTTGAAGAAACCACCGGCCAGGACGTGGCGCTTCACCACGTCCATATAGCGCAGGCGATTGTCGTCAAACGATTCGCGCACGGCAAATTCATCAGGGCGGAAGCTGCTGTGGGCCATGCGCGCGCCGGTGCCGTCGCTTACGCTGCCGACGCCGAAGGAGACGCCATCCTGGTCGCGACGGGGCGACAGAACCAGCATTGGGCCGAATTCCATCGAGGGCGACTGCGAGAGATGCCAACCCACGGAGGTGCCTGAGACGAAGATCCCATTGCTCCACTGGACCTGGAGCACCGGCAGGGGGCGGGTGCGGTTATCGCTGGCACCGTCATAACGCGGAATCGACTGGACGCCAATACCAATGTACATGTCCCGGCTGCCGTCTGGCATCGGGTTAGTGGCCGGAGTCTGCGCAGCTACCGTGCTGCAGGCGCTGGCAATGGCTAAGAACAGGTACTGTCGCATATCGAAGGTCTACGGTTGGGAATGGCGGACATTGTAATTGCAATACCTTCCCAGGCCGCTAAAACGCTCAGCTCCCAAACTCTAATTCGTTGCGAAATCACCCAAGCGGTAAGGCAATCATAAAGATTGCGGCTGCCGATGTCCCCCATGAGCTGTACGGTTTTTGTCGCAAATTTGTACGCCCGGTTCGCTGCCGGCTCTTGTTTCTTATACAATGCGCCTTGATGAATCGCCTGTTCTTCCGTTTTTTCATACTGGTGATGCTGTCCATCAGTGCGGCGGCATTCATCGTCTATTTCGCGATCAACCGCCTGTTTGGCGACCCCCTCGATTCGATCGCGCGGCGCCAGGCCGCGGCCCAGATCTTCCTCCTTGAGCAGTACATCGACCAGGCGCCGGCCGACCAGTGGCTGGATCGCCTGAACAAGGTGCGTGAGGTCTCCGGCGTGCGTTTCGAACTGGTGCCGCTGGGCGACGTGCGCCGGCAGCTTTCCGGCATCGATGCGGCAGGCTTCGAACGCGGCGACGTGGTGCTGGATATCGGGCGCAAGGCCTTTTACCGGCGCGTGGACCTGGTTGGCGAGCGCTATATCGGCAGTAACGAAGAGGCGCTGGTGGCGCAGGACCTGCCGATCGATATCGGCTTCGCGCTGTCGATGGAGGCGGTACGTTACCTGATTGTGGCACTGGTGCTCTTGATTCCGATCGCGGCCTGGTCGCGCGCGCACTGGCAGGGGCTGCAGCAACTTTCCGACGTGGCCGACCGTTTCGGCGGCGGGGAGCTGGGGACGCGGGCCCACATGGAGCCCAAGGACAGCATTTATCCGCTGGCGGAGCGCATCAACCACATGGCCGACCGCATTGAGCGCCTGCTGGATTCGCAGCGCAACCTGCTGCATTCGGTGGGGCACGAGATCCGGACTCCGATTGCGCGGCTGGAGTTCGCACTGGAGCTGCTGCGCGATGCGGCGGGAAACCCGGCGCTGGACAAGCGCATCAACGCCATGGAAGGCGACCTGCGCGAGCTGAAAGAACTGGTCAACGAACTTCTTGGCATGACCCGGCTGGACGCAGAGCCGCATCTGGAGCGCCGTTCCTTCGATCTCGGCTCTGCGCTGGCCCATTGCCGCGAAACCCTGCCGCCGTCCGAAGGCATGGCGCTGGAGATGGAGATCGGCAGCGCCTTGGGACAGTTCAGCGGCGACCAGCGCTTGCTGGAGCGTGCGGTCGGCAACCTGCTGCGCAACGCGCTCAAATATGGCAGCCGTTCGGTGCGCCTGGGGGCAACGCGGATCGGCAGCGTGGTGCAGGTGGTGGTCGAGGATGACGGTCCCGGCATCCCGGACGGCGAGCGCGAACGCATTTTCGAGCCGTTCTACCGGCTGGACCGCAGCCGCGACCGCAATACGGGCGGCTTCGGTCTAGGGTTATCAATCGCGCGCAAGGCGGTGCAACTGCATGGCGGCACCCTGGTTGCCGGCCAGTCCGCGCTGGGCGGGGCGCGCTTCACGATCACGCTGCCGGCCTAACAGGCAGTCTTGGTTTGCAGGCGATGCGGGGCCTTGTTTTGCTCGCCGCGTCCAACCCGTTCGAATTCCGAGATGACCTGGGCGCCGAACAGCAGCAGGGTGGCGCCAATTTCCAGGCTGAACATGACGACGATGGCGGTGGTCATCGAGCCATACACCAGGTTCACCTGCGACAGCGTGGTGAAGTACCAGACCAGTACATGGCGCGCGATTTCCCACAGCGCGGTAGCGGTGGCGCCGCCGATCAGGGCATGCGGCCAGGACAGGCGGCCGACCGGCATGACCAGGTAGATTGAGCTCAGCATCAGCACCTCACCGGCCAAGCCCAGCATGTAGAGCAGCACGCCGGACAGGCCATGCAGCGACCATTCGTAGCCGAACAGGTGCACGCTTTCCTCGCCGATCACTTGCAGGCTGCCGGCGACGAGGGTCATCACCAGGGCCCCAATGCCGAGGAACAGGATATAGCAATAGGGCAGGACGGCCGACACCAGGTAATGGCGCCGGCGCACCTTGGCGCGGTGCAGGAAGATGAAACACATGGCGTTTTCCAGCACCGAGAAGGCCAGGGAGCTGAAGAACAGCATCACCAGCACCAGCGCCCAGCCGACCAGTTCGCGATGGTCAAGGAAATGGCCGACCTCGGCCACCACAGCCTTCGATTGCCCGGGAATCAGCCATTCAAGGTAGCGGCCGATGATCTGCAGCAATTCCTGCTGGGGAATGATATGGGACAACGCCACCACTACCAGCATCAGCAGCGGGACGATGGACAACAGCGAGTAATAGGCCACGGCGCCGGCCAGCAGCAGCCCCTGGTTGGCCCGGAACCCCTTCAGGCATTGCAGGGCAAAATCCAGGGGATGCGCCAGCACAAAAGCCACCGCCTTGTGCTTGAGTATTCGCATCGCCCCATTCTACGCCGAAGTCTGCGGACGAGCCCGTGTCACACCGTGGGGCGCCCCTAGGGGCAATGGTGTGACACGGGCTCGACAGTACTACGAGACGGCGGGTTCGAGCAGGGTGAGGGTTTGGCGTTCGGTGTCGAGGCGGGCGCGGATGCCCATCGGGAGGGTGAACTGGTCGCGGATGTGGCCGAAGCTGTAGCCAGTCACCGCGGGTACTTTCAGCGGCTTGAGGTGCTGGTCGGTGGTTTCGTCCAGCGTCAGGGAGATGTCGCTGTCCTGCGGGCCGCAGTTTTCGCAGATGCCGAGCATGATGCCGGCGGCGTTGTCGAATTTGCGGTTGAGCTGGAGCTGCATCATCATGCGGTCGATACGGTATGGTGCTTCGTTCACCTCTTCCAGGAACAGGATGCCGCCTTTGTAACGGCTGGCATATTCGGTGCCGACCAGCGCGCTGACCAGGCACAGGTTGCCGCCAGTTAGCGGGCCTTCGCAGACGCCCGGTACTACAGTGCGCAGCGCGTAGTGCGGCTCTTCTTCCGCCTTACGGCTGTTTTCCAGGGCCATCGGGATGGTGTATTCGTCTTCCGGGTGCATCAGCACGTTCAGCAGATGGGTCACCGAGTAGTCGGAGAACGTGGATGAGGCTACCGGGCCGTGGAAGGTGACCAGTCCGACCTTGTTCTGGATTGCCAGGTGCAGCGCCGTAATGTCGGAATAGCCGATCAGGATCTTGGGATTGCGGCGAATCAGTTCAAAGTCGAGATGTTCCAGCAACTGGATGCAGCCGGAGCCGCCGCGAATTGCCCAGATGGCCGCCACGTCGGGATCGGCAAACATGGCGTGCAAGTCTTCCAGCCGCTGTTCGGGAAAGCCGCCGTAGTTGCCATACACGGCTTCCAGATTACGGCCCAGTTTGACGTGGAAGCCCAGGGATTCGATGTTCTTGATGGCCTTGGCAATCGCCGGGGCGTCGGTGTGGCCGCCGGGGGCGATCAGGCCCACGGTGTCGCCTGCCTTCAGGCGCGGTGGCTTGGCCAGGGCGGTTTTCTTCATGGTTGGCTTTCGGGAAACAGGCCGGCCGCCCGCCGCTGCCGACACTCCGGGGAGCGCGACAGCGGCCAGGGCGGCCGCCACGATTCGGCCAAAACTGCGCCGGGTATTCACATCAGTAGAACTTGTATTTCAGGTTGAGTGCGAAGGAGCGGCCACGGCCGTCTGCCACGCGCGGATCCCAGCCGGCACCCACCACTTCGTCCACATTGTGGGCGGTGAATGGCGGGTCGGTGTCGAACAGGTTCTGGATGCCGGCCGTGATGGTGGTGTTCTTGAAGCCCGTGTACGTACCCGAGATGCCGAAGATGCTGTAATGCTTGATCTTCGGGTCGAAGCCGGCGGGCGGCGTGCCTTTGCCGCCATTCGGCAACTGGTCGGCGTAGTGCGAGGCGAACTTGTTGTTGAACAGTACACTCCAGTCGCCGCGCGACACCGTCAGGCCGGCATTGTGCTTCCAGCGCAAGTAGACGTCGCGGGTGGCGAACTTGCCGACTTGCTCGATGAACGGCTGGCCTTCGAACTCGGCAAACTTGAAGGACTGCATCCAGGTGCCATCCAGGGTGGCGGTGGTCTTGTACTCGCCGAACTTGCCGTCATGGCGCATGCCCAGGTCCAGGCCGCGGGTTTTCAGGCCGGCGGCGTTGATCCAGCCGGCTTCCACGTGGTCGATCACGCCGGTCTGCGGGTTGCGGATGATGTAGTCGTTCAGGTACTGCCAGTTCTTCAGCACCACTTGCGGGGTGCGGTTCAGGATGCGGTTCTGGATGTTGATCGCCCAGTAGTCCAGTGAGGCGGTGAAGCCGGTAAACGGCGCGATCACCATGCCGAGCGTCCCTTGCTTGGAGGTCTCTGGCTTCAGGCCGGGATTGCCGCCCGAGAAGTAGTTCAGGCGCGGAATGGCGCAGAAGGCCGGGTCGCCCGGATGCTGGGCGCAGCCTTCCTGGTCGATGGTGCCGTTTGGCAGTTCGCCCAGCAGGCGCCCAGAATAGAGCTGGGTGAAGCTCGGCGCCAGGAAGCCCTTCGAGGCGGAGCCGCGGAACATCAGGTTCTGCGATGGCTGCCAGCGGAACGACACTTTCGGGTTGGTGGTGGCGCCGATCACGGAGTAATCGTCGCGGCGCACGGCCAGTTGCACTTCCAGGTCCTTGATGACCGGGACGATCATTTCGGCATACACGGCCTTGATATTGCGGCTGACCCGGTTCTGGTTGGCGTTGCCGGGAGCAAGCAGGATCTTGGTCGCATCGACATCCTGCGCAAACTCATAGGTTTCCTTGCGCAGGTCGAGGCCGACGGCCATCGATACGGCGCCGGCAGGCAGTTGGAAGACTTCGCCCGAGATCGAGCCATCGAGCTGGGTCATGGTGGTTTTGCCGTGCTGCAGGCGGCCACGGAACTTGGTCGACTCGACCAGGTTCATGGCTTCGTCGGTCTGGCTCTGGCCGGGCAGCAGCCAAGGGTTAATCTTGCCGGAACCGAGGGCCGAATAAATCTGGCTGGTCCAGCCATAACCGTCGACCAGGTCGGTCTTGGTGGTGCTCTGGGCGCGGGACAGGCCAAGCTTGTAGTCGTATTTACCGGCCAGCATGCCTTCCATGCCGATCAGGCCGCGCAGGTTCTCGGTAACGTTTTCCTGGGTGCGGTTGCCCCATGGGGTCGAGCGCCATTTGTAGATGATCGGCTTGGTCTTGTCGTAGGTCGGAATGAACTGCGTCATGTCCAGGTAATACGGGCCGTTGACCGGGTAGGCGGAGCCATTCGCCAGGCTGGTCGAGATCTGCACCGGGGTCAGTTCGGCAGTGGCCTTGGTGCGTGACCCCAGCAGCTCGGCGAACAGCTTGTGCTCGGGGCTCAGCTGGAAAGTCGCGCGCGAGATCGCGTTGGTGCGTTCAACCGGGAAGCTGATCACGTAGTCCGCGCCGTAGTCGTAGGCGCAGGAATACCTGGTGCGTGTCGGCGCCGTAACGTCTTTCCAAAGGTCGGTCTGGTATTGCGACATGCCGGGAATGCTGTCGCACTTGCCCTGGAAGCTCAGCGGGCTGGCCTGCAGGTAGGTGGTGTTGTCGCCGGGGACCTTGAAGCCCGTTCCCAATGCCGTCCCGGCGCCGGTCAGGATGTTGGCGTAGGGCGTGCCGGTGGTGTCCGGGGACAATCCACGCTCCGGCTGGAAGCCATTGGCGAAGCCGCGCTGGCTGGAGGACAGCTTGTCGTTGACGTCGTGCGTCACGCTGGCCATCACGTTCCAGCCTTGTTCGGCCAGGCTGCCCACGCCGCCCAGCAGGGAGTAGCGGCGCTGCATGCCGCCGCCTGCTTCGGTGGCGTTATAGCTGGCTTCCGCTTCCAGGCCGGTGTAGTCCGTGCGCAGGATGAAGTTGACCACGCCGCCAATCGCGTCGGTGCCGTAGATGGCGGAGGCGCCATCTTTCAGGATTTCCACGCGCTGGATAGCGCCCAGCGGAATCGAATTCAGGTCGACCGCCTTGCCGGAGGCGCCGTGATTGCCCACGCGGCGGCCATTCAGCAGCACCAGGGTGGCGTTCGGGCCCAGGCCGCGCAGGGAGGCGAAGGAAGCGCCGCCGGACACGCGATCGGCATCGGCGCCGAACACGTTGTTACCGGAAGTCATATTGTCGGCGCCGGTGCCGTTGGCGGAAATACTGCGCAGCAGGTCTTCGGTGCTGGTGATGCCGGCCTTCTTGATGGCGTCGAAGGTGATGACCTGGACTGGGAGAGCGCCTTCCGCTGCGACGCGTTTGATGCTGGAGCCCGTGATCTCGACGCGCTGCATTGGCTGCGCGGCTTCCTGTGCGATGGCGGGGCTTACTACTCCGATCAGCGCAATCAGTTGCGCCAGCTTTTTAACCTTCACGAGCCTCTCCCAAGATAGTAGTTTTTTGCAGGTTAGCTCCGGAGAAATCTTGTCATCCAATGAAAATTACTCTTACATCCATAACCTAATGTAATGCCGACGTCACATTGCTTTTTGGTTCAATGTCGAGGTAGCGCCAGTTGGTCAGTTCGACCGGGTGGCGGTTGTAGTTTTTAAGCCACGGTTGCTGGATATCGGCCGAAATCGGGTGGATCAGCAATACCCAGGGGTTATAGGCGTGGATCAGCTGGTTCAATTCGCGGTACAGGGCGTTGCGCTCCGGACCGTCGCTGAGCTGGCGGGCTTTCTCGTAACGGCTGTTGTAATCGGAAAGGTTGAAGCGGGCGTAGTTGGCGCGGCCGCTGTTGGGGCCCCACAGCAGCTGGAAGAAGTTATCGCCATCCGGGAAGTCGGCAATCCAGTTGGTTTCGAACATCTGAACCTTGCCGAGGCGGCTGGCCTTGATAATCTCGGTCTTCTTGTCGGTCTTGAAGCTGACCCGGATGCCGAGGGCATTCAGGTTCTTGCGCCACAGCTCGTCGCGCAGCCGGCCGACCATGGTCGGTTCGCTGTGCATGACCAGCGCCAGCGGCTGGCCGTTGGGCAGGGTGCGGAAGCCGTCTTTGCCGGCCTTGTAGCCGAAGCGGTCGAGCAGGGCTTTGGCCAGCTTCGGGTTGTAGCTGATCGGGCTGCGGTAGGCCGGGTCGTAGCCCAGCACGTTCGGCGGCAGCGGGCTTTGGGCGGGGATGGCCAGGCCCTTCTTCAGCAGGGCAATGTCCTCGGGGCTGTTATAGCCCAGTGCTATGGCGCGGCGCAGGGCAACCTTTTCCTTGCTGTAGCCGCCGATCACCGGGTCGTCCATGTTCATCCACATGTAATAGGTCTGCAGCACCGGGAACGGGGACAGCACCATGCCGCGTGCGGCCAGCTCCTTTTTCAGCAGCGGCTTGGATGACGATGGATCGAGCACCATGTCGCGCATCGATTCCGGCACCTGCTCGATGTAGTCAAATTCGCCATTCAGGAAGCCCAGCACGCGCGACTGGTATTCCTCCATGATCTTGACTTCGACCTTGTCGACAAGCGGCAGGCGTTTGCCTTGCCAGACCTGGTGGTAGCCCTTGTTCGCGGCCAGCGTGATCTTGTCGCTGCGCTTCCATTCTTCGATGACGAAGGGACCGCTGCCAACCGGGTGGTTGCCGACCTGGCTGCCATAGGCATCGGTTACCTCTTTCGCCACCGCGCCGGTGGCCGGCAGGGCGAGGTAGAACAGCAGGCTCGGGTCGGGCTCCTTCAGCGTCAGGCGCAGGGTGTATTTATCGAGAGCGCGCAGGTCGGCCAGTTTGCCTTCGAACATGAAGGACCAGGGCGATTTGAGGGCTGGATCGAGCAGGCGTTCGATGGCGAATTTATAATCCCCCGCCGTAACTTCGCGCTTTTTGCCGTTAAATGCCGGATCGTCGCTGAAGTACATGCCGGGCTTCAGGTGAAAGGTCCAGACGGTGCCGCTGGCGTCGCTGGTGGGCATTTCGCGCAGGCTGCCAGGCGTCAGCTTGACCGGACGCGCTTCATAGTCATAGCGCAGCATCGGCTCGAACAGGTTTTCCAGAAGGCTCAGGCTGGCCAGGTCAGAGGCAACGGCAGGATCGAGGCCGGTTTCGCCGGTCGAGAGGAAGGCGTGCAGGACTTTGTCGGTGGCCAGCGCTGCCGGGGCAGCAGTGGCCAGGGCAAGGGCGGCGGCGAGAACGCGAAGTTTTTTCATGCGGCGGAGCATAAGCCAGTGTGTGGCGATACGCCAGCTTATAACTTTTTTACATGAGCGAAGCGCATACTTTCATCTGCTGGCCCTATACTTTCGCTGCAAAATTGGTCATTCCACTACAAGAAGTACATCCATGTCCCTCAATTACATCTGGTCCGGTTTTTTCCTCGTAGGCTTCGCCGCTGCCATCATCCAATGGCTGTTCATGGGCGATACGGAGATCTTCAAGAAGATCACCGACGGGACTTTCGAATCCGCCAAGCTGGGGGTAATGGACATCGCCCTGCCGCTGGCGGGCGTGATGACCTTGTGGCTGGGGATCATGAACGTGGGTGAAAAAGCTGGCGCGATAGGCTGGCTGGCAAAGATCATCTCGCCCTTCTTCTCGCGCATCTTCCCGGAAGTGCCAAAGGACCACCCGGCCACCGGCCACATGGTGATGAACTTCTCGGCCAACCTGCTGGGCCTCGACAACGCGGCCACGCCTTTCGGCCTGAAGGCGATGGAAAGCCTGCAGTCGCTCAACCCGAACAAGGACACGGCCAGCAATGCGCAGATCATGTTCCTGGTCCTGCACACGTCTGGCCTGACCCTGATCCCGCTGGCGATCATGGCGCAGCGCGCGATCCTCGGTGCGGCCGATCCATCCGACATCTTCATCCCCTGCATGATTGCGACCTATGCCGCGACCATGACCGGCATCATTGCGGTCGGCATCCGCCAGCGGCTGAACCTGTTCGATCCGGTGCTGCTGGCCTGGATTGGCGGCATGACGGCGGCCATCGCGGGGCTGATCTGGTATTTCACCGCCTTCCTGACACGCGATCAGATCGAGGTAGTCTCAAAAGTAGCGTCGAACCTGATCCTGATTTCCATTATCGCGGCCTTCATCATCGGCGCCCTGCTCAAGAAGGTGAATGTGTATGAAGCCTTTATCGAAGGCGCGAAGGGCGGCATCCAGACTTCGCTGACGGTGATTCCTTACCTGGTTGGCATGCTGGTGGCAATCAGCGTGCTGCGCAACGCTGGCGTGTTCGGGCTGGTGATGGATGCGTTCAACTGGGTGTTCAATGCGCTGGGCCTGCGCACGGACTTCGTGCCGTCGCTGCCGACGGCGCTGATGAAGCCATTCAGCGGTTCCGGCTCGCGCGCCATGATGATCGACGCGATGAAAACTTATGGCCCGGATTCCTTCGTCGGCCGCCTGGCGTGTATTTTCCAGGGTTCGGCGGATACCACCTTCTATATCGTGGCGCTGTATTTCGGCTCGGTCGGCATCCGCAAGACACGCTATGCCATCTCCGCCGGCCTGATTGCGGATCTCGCGGGGGTTTTGACCGCGATTGCTGTAGCCTACGTGTTTTTCGGTTAAGGATCCGTTGATGCGCCGCCTGCTTCTTGCCACATTGTTCGCCGCTATCGGCGCAACCGCCCACGCGGCGCTGCCTGAACCGATCGCCAGGCTGGCAGCCGAAAGAGGCATTCCGGCGGACGCCATCGGAGCGCTGGTGCTGCGCGGCGACCAGGTACTGGTATCGCACGAAGCTACTCGCACGTTCAACCCTGCTTCGACCATGAAGCTGTTCACGACCATGGCCGGCCTTGAGTTGCTCGGCCCGCAATTCCGAGGCCGCACCGAGTTGCGCACGAACGGTGAAGTGGTGGACGGCGTGCTGCACGGCGACCTGGTGCTGCGCGGCGGCGCCGATGGCGATTTCACTGCCGATGCCTTCACCCACATGCTGGAAAAACTGCGCACCAAAGGCATCCGCAAGATCGACGGCAACCTGGTGCTGGACCGCCAACTCTGGCAGCCTGCACGTGCCGATGCTGGGGCGCCACCCTTCGATGAGTCGCCGGAAGCGTATTACAACCTGATTCCCGATGCGCTGCTGCTGAACATGAACCTGCAGACGCTCGATATTACTTCCGACTCGAAGTCGATCAAGGCCAGCGTGCTGCCTGAGTTGGACAACGTCCGTGTGCGTTCAGAGCTGACGCTGGTCGATCGCGACTGCGCAAAATGGGAGGACGGCTGGAAGATTCCCGATTACGTGCGCAATGGATCGCAACTGACGGTGGTACTGAAAGGCACATTCCCGCGCAATTGCAGCAAGACCAACGTCGTCAACGTCATGGACCGCACCGATTACGCTGAACGCCTGTTCCGCGCGACCTGGGAACGGCTTGGCGGCCAGTTCAGTGGCCGGGCGATCGAAGCCTCTGCCGAACAGTCGCGCGTCTTCAACAGCGGGGCTTCGGCCCTGCTGGCCGAGCATGTCAGCCGATCCCTGCCCGAGATGGTTCGCGATACCAACAAGCTGTCCGACAACGGCCTGGCCCGGACGATTTTCCTGAGCCTGGGCAGCCTGCAGGCCGATCCGGTTCTGGGCAGCCGGCCGCTCGCCGACCTTGCCGACGCAACGCCTGGCCAGCCGCATTGCTGTGCGATGGAAGCGCCGCCACCGATGACCACACAGGCCCGCGCCGAAATGGCGATCCGCACCTGGCTGGTCGGGCAAGGAATCGACGATACCGGAATGGTGTTCGAGAATGGCTCTGGCCTGTCGCGCATTGAGCGCTTCAGCCCCGAACAAATGGCAGGTTTGCTGAAGGCCGCGCAAAGGTCGCTGTGGGGACCTGAATTCCTCACCAGCTTGCCGATCGCTGCGATTGACGGCACCATGAAGCGCCGCCTGAAGGAAAGCCCGGCCGCGATGCGCGCACGCGTCAAGACCGGAACGTTGAAAAATGTCGTCGCGATTGCCGGCTACGTTCCCGACGCCAGCGGCCAGCAATGCATCGTGGTCGTCATGGTCAACCACGAGCGCGCCGGCAACGGCAACGGCCGCGCGCTGGTGGACGGCGTAATCGACTGGGTTTCGCGCAGTGCCGCGCCGGAAGCAGCAACTGCACTGCCAACCATACAGTGAGGCTTTGGACATGGGTGAAGTGAAACAATATTGGTTCCCCGCCAAGCGCTATGGCTGGGGGTGGGGCGTACCCGTTACCTGGCAAGGTTGGCTGGTGCTGGCCGCCTATACCGTGACAATGGTGGTTGGCGCGGTTGTCCTGAATCCTGCGCGCTCGCCGCTTGGCTTCCTGGTCCTGACTACGGTTGCCACGGCAATCTTCATTGTGGTTTGCTACCTCACGGGCGAACCACCGCGTTGGCGTTGGGGCGATGATGGCAAGTCGAAGTAAAGGAATTCCTAGCGCCCTGCTGGCGGTCGTTGTCGCGGTGACGGCGTATTGGTACTGGTCGCCGCTGCTCGTGGTGCACCAGATGAAGGAAGCAGTGCGTGCGCATGACGTGGAGGCATTCAATAGCCATGTCGATTTCCCTGCGCTGCGGGAAAATATGAAGGACGACATTGCCGGCAAGCCAGGCGACGATGCGCTCAGCGGCTTCGGGCGACTGCTGGGCGGCGTGGTGGTCGACGCGCTGGTGCGGCCGGAAGCGGTGATGTTCGTCCTGGAGCACGGCGACTTTGCGAAGAAGCGCGGCAACCGGCGCGAAGAACGCGATGAGCGCGACGAAGCACCACCTTCTGGCGAAGACAAGCCAAAGTGGGTGACCGAGCGCGATGGCGTCAACCGCTACATCGTCCGCAACGACAAGATTGCGCTGGTCTTTGTCCGCAACGGCTTTGCGGATTGGAAGCTGTCCGAATTCCGTCTATGAGCGCCGCAGCACCTTGCGCGTGGCCCAAACGATCGGAAGGCTGAACAGGAAGATGTGCGACAGGATGTCCATGCCCCATGAGAAGGCATTGAACGTCACCGGGCGTGGGAACGCCGATAGCGGCAGCACCACCAGCCGCATCGTGAAGAACACCAGCAGGCCATAGCCGACTGCCGCCAGCAGCGGTTTGCCCGCCAGCGCAGGAATGCGGCGCGCGGCGAAGAAGAAAATCGCCATCCACACAAAACTCAGGGCGAAGTGGCAGGCCAGGCCGAATGCCGCGGCGGGCATGCCGCCGGTGAAGGCTGCTTTGCCAAGCGCTCCGCTGGCTACCACTTGCAGCAGCCGTTCCGGCGGCAGTCCGTTGTAGCCGGCGAAGCTAATTGCGAACAGGATGTCCAGCAAGCCGCCCAGCGCGCCGCCGGTCAGGATTGCTCGTGTGGTAGACCAGGGCTGCTGCATAAGGGCTGTCTCCTTATAGGACTTTCGTGTAGTCGCGGCGCACCAGCACGCGGTCGCCGCAGTCGAAATGCCACCACTCGCTATTGATGCCGGCGAAGCCCGCCTGGAACATGGCATCGCGCAGCAGCTGGCGGTTGGCAACTTGTGCGGCAGTCAGCTCGCCGCTGGCGAGGTGCCGCGCCTCGAGCGCCGGGTGCGACAATTCTGTCATATCGTCAAAGCCCGTGCCCATGTCGAGTTCCTGGCCGGATGGGTCAAGGATGGTGATGTCGACCGCCATGCCGAAGGAGTGGATCGAGCCGCGCTCCGGCGGCGCCAGGTACATCTGCAGGCTGGTGCCTGCCAGCGCGTCCCACAACTGTTCCTGCACCCGGTGCGGACGCAAGGCGTCGAGCAGCAGCACCTTGTAGCCAGGCGCGCGCTGCGCCAGGTAGTCCACCACGCGCTCGATGGCAGCCGCCGCGTCGCGGTGCAGCCACGCGCAGTCCAGCGGCGAATACAGGTCCCGTCCGACAAAATTGTCCGGTCCCGCATAGCGCAGGTCCACCGCGATGCCGCCGATGGTGCCAAGGTGGCGGAAATTTGGACTGCCGGGAACGTCTTCGCTGCGGATGGTATTGCTCATTGCTTTCCTTGTTCGAGGCAGGCGCGTGCCATCTTCGCAATGGAGCCGGCCAGTTGGCGGGCGCCGTGCGACAGGGGAGCGTGGCTATTCGTCAGCAGGAAGAGCTGGATCGGAATAGCCGGCGCCCACTGGCGCTTCTGCACCCTGGCCGGGTCGGCCGACGCCGCCGTGAACGGGTCGACTACCGCCAGGCCGGCGCCAGCTTCCACCAGCGAACGGGCAATCTGGTAAGTCTGCACCGTGGTGCGGAAGTTGGGCTGGATGCCCTGCGCTTCGCAGGAGGCCACCACCATTTCTCCCAGGGGGTCGTTGTCGGCGTGGCCGATCAGTTCTCCGCGCAGTCCTTCCGCCGTCAGCGGCAAGCTTGAATCGTCAGCGTGCCAGGTGCCGGCCGGAGCGATCGCGGTCATCACGCCTTGTGAGATCGGCTCGGCGATGATGCCGGGGTGGCGTGGATCCTGCAGCGACAGCGCCATGTCGGCTTCACCCAGGCGCAGGGTGTTGACGATCTCCGAGGTATGGTGGGTAGCCAGCTCACAGCGCGTATCGGGAAACTCCTTGCGCCATTCATTCATCGCCTGCGGCAGCACGCTGATGGCGATGGTCGGCGTCGACACCAGCCGCACGGTTTCGACGGCGCGGCTTTTCAGGCTGGCGGCCAGGCGGCGGATACCCTGCAGGTCGCGGTGCAGTTTTTCGGTTTCGGCAAACAGGCGGTGCGCTTCCGGCTTCGGATACAGCTTGCCGCGCACGCGCTCGAACAGCGGCATGCCCAGCTGCAGTTCGGCGTGCTGCAGCACCTTGGTCACGGCGGGCTGCGAAATATGCAACACCTGGGCGGCACCGCTGATGGTGCCGACCTGCATGATGGCGTGGAAAACTTCGATGTGACGCAGCCGCATGGTCCTGGTTCCTCTTCCTCAACGCCGCAGGTCCTCCCCCGCGGCATTGTGGCAGGATAGGGGAAAGCCGGCGGCCGTGCAAACCGCCTTACTGTTTTGGCTTGGGCGCGGTCAGCACGTCGAGGATGGCGGCGGATTCGGCGTCCGGCACGCCGTCCCATTTGCTGTTGCGGTATTTGGCCTGGAAGGTCACCAGCACATTGTGGGTTTCCGGGTCCAGCACGCCGGTCTGCGGCGTGGCGTAGCCGTGTTGCGCCAGCTTTTGCTGGAACCAGGCGATGTCTGGCAGTTGGGCTTCGTATTGCGGGCGCACCGCAGCCACGGCGTTGGCGTCCGGCCAGGCGATCAGGCCTTCGTCGGCCAGGCGCTTCCACGGGAACATCGGGCCCGGGTCCTGCTTGCGCTGCGGCGCGACGTCGGCGTGGCCGAGGAAGTTTTCCGGCGCGATCTGGTGGCGTTCCTTGATCTGCTTGAGCAGGGCGACCAGTTGGTCGATCTGGCGGTCGGAGAAGCCGTACCAGTGGCGGCCGTCGGGCATGTCCTTGAAGCCGGGGTTGACGATTTCAATGCCGATCGAGCTGTGGTTCAGTGCCGTGTAGTTTTTCCAGCTGCTCAGGCCGGCGTGCCAGGCGGCGCGGTTTTCGTCGACCAGGGCGTAGACACGCGGCTCGTTCTCATCGGTAATCAAGTAGTGAGCGCTTACCTCTTTCTCCGTCAGCAGCTTGATCGACAATGGCAAGTCCGACACGGTGTAGTGCATCACCACGAAGCGCACACGGCTGCTCTGCCCTTTGGACGTCAGCGAATGGTCGATGTTCGGCAGTTGGGTGGCGCAGCCGGTCAGCAGGGCGATCAGGGAAGCAAGCAGCAGTTTTTTCATGGTGTCCTTAATTACGCGGCCGGGCGGCCATCCTGGCAGCAGCATGATGCGGCCGGGCAGTACGTTTTTGCAAATTGAGTCCAGGCGGCAAGTCTGCGCGCATGGCTTCGAAAATCAGGGGGTGCAGTTCGGCAGCGCGCCCGGACAGGACAATCGGACGTTCGCCGAAGCGCGTCACCAGAGCCAGGCCCAGGCGGGCCAGCTCGCGCCCGGCCTGCAGCAGGATGTGGCGGGCGGCCGGGTCGGCGCCGGCGCTCATGGCGACGGCCAGCGCCAGCTTGCCGATGTCGCCGCGTTCCTGGGTGTACATGAAGTTGCGCGAGAAGGACCAGTCGCTGCCGCCAACATGGTCGAAGACCGCGTGGGCCATCGGCGATTCCTCCCAGATGCCGGGCTGCTCATCCTCGCCGCGCCAGATGCGGCGCATCGCTTCGCGCGCGATCCAGAAGCCGCCGCCGGCATCGTCCAGCATGACGCCGCGGCCGCCGGCACGGTGGAACTCGCCCTGCTCGTCGATATAGGCGGCAATCGAGCCGGTGCCGGCATACACCAGGTAGCCCTGGCCGGGCTCAAAGGCGTCAAGGTAGGCAACTTCGATATCGTTACAAAGGGTGATGGCGTCCAGCCGCACGCCGAGCAGGGTGGAAAGCCAGTCCATCAGGACGTTGCCGTCGCCTCCGAAACCGGTCAGCCCGGCGCAGATGCGCAGCGGCTTGCCGGCGTCCAGTACGTCCTGCGCCAGTTGGCTGAAGGTTGCATGAAGCAGCTCGCGGCCGGCCGGCTTGGCCATCATCAGGGCGGAAAGCCCGGCGACCGTGCCTTCGGACACAATGTCTCCTGCCGGGTCGGACAGCGCCCAGCGTGTCTCCGTGCCGCCAGCATCGATTCCCAGCCCTAAGGTACGATCGGTGTCAGGTTTGCCCATGATCTGTCGAGTGTACGTTAAATCGCTGTCAACTTTACATGAAAGCGTGTTCGTCACGCATTCCAAATAGTTATAAGGCAGCGGAAACCCTTGGACTTTCGTTACCCAAGCGGTCGACCGCCGACACCACCACGCTGCGGGCCGGCACGCCGTTGTCGTCGGTCAGCACCACTTCGCTGCGGCCGGCGGGAACCACGTTGAAGCGCCATTCCCCGCCATAGCGCGCCCAGATCGCAAGATGGGTGGCGCGGCCGGCGTTGCCCAGGGTGAGCGCCAATCCACTGGCGTGGCGCTTGACGGCCACCGTCGGCGCCGGCGGCGCCTCGCTGCCCAGCCAAGGCGAAGCCGGCACCAGGGCCGGGCCCTGGTAGCTGGTGGCTTTCAGGTGCTCGCTCACGCCTTTGCGGTTTTGCATCAGGGCGGCGATGCTGAAATGGATGTGGCCATTGGCATTGGCCCTGCTGCGCATGACGTCGACCTGCTGCACGATTTCGTCGGCTGTGAAAGATTTGCTGGTGTCGTCGATACGGCTGGTGTACAGGCCCGGCCAGATATGGCGGCCGCGCTTGTTCTGCCCCAGCCAGTAGTCGAGCAGCACCGGGAAAGCTTGCGGCTGCTGGGCGATTGGCCAGTAGAGCTGCGGGGCCAGGTAATCGAGCCAGCCGTTCTGCAGCCAGAGTTCGGCATCGGCATACAGCTTGTCATACTGGCTGAAGCCCTGGATGCCGGGCGGGCGGCGGTCCGGGCGGCCAATGCCAAAGGGGCTGATGCCAAAGCGCACCCACGATTTCTCCTTGTGGATGCCGGTGTAGATCGCCTCGATCAGCTGGTTGACGTTCTGGCGGCGCCAGTTGGCGCGGTCCAGGGTGCCGCCGCCTTGCAGGTAGCGCTGGTAGGGGGCGGAGTCGGGGAAGTCCAGCTCGGGCTTGCTGCCGTTCGATGGCGCGTCCAGCGCCGCCTCGCCGCCATTGGCGCCGGGGGCTTCGATCGGATAAGGGTAGAAGTAGTCGTCGATGTGGACGCCGTCGATATCATAGCGGCGCACCACGTCCAGGATTACATCCAGCGTTTGCTGGGCGGCGGCTTCCTCGCCCGGGTCCATCCACAGGAATTTGCCGTACTGGCGCACTACTTGCGGCTTGGTGTTGGCGATATGCTCTCGCGCATTGGGTGTGCGGGCGGCGGAATGGCGGGCACGGTAAGGGTTGAACCAGGCGTGCAACTCCAGGCCGCGGGCGTGGGCCTGCGTGATCCAGAATGCCAACGGGTCCCAGGCCGGTTCGGGGGCTTTGCCCTGCTGGCCGGTCAGGAATTCGGACCAGGGCTCCAGTTTCGAAGGGTAGATGGCATCGGCGCTGGGACGCACCTGCAGCACGATGGCGTTCAGGTGCAGCGACTTGGCGCGGTCGAGGATGGCGATGGCTTCCGCCTGCTGCCGCGCCGGCGGCAGGTTGCTGCGGCTTGGCCAGTCGATATTGGCGACCGTCGACACCCAGGCGGCCCGGAATTCGCGCGGTGCTGCGGGTGGCTGCTCGCCGGTCACGCGCTGCTGCACCGGCGCCGGTGCCGCACTCGTGGCTGGTGCGGGCGCATTGCCGCTCCCGCCTCCGGAGGATGGAGCCGCAGCTTCGCCGGCGGCTGGCACGGTCGGCGTCGATGAACACGCCCCCATTAATGCGGCCACGCCGGCCGCGGCGGCGGCTATGGTCAGCCGCCTTTTCGCATTAAAAGCCAAAACCTAATCCTCACATCAGCAGGAGCCGTATTCTACCTATTCCCGGCCAAAGTCCGGATCTATCTTGATCAGTGCCGTCATGATGAAGGCTGGGACGGTTGCTGTGCAGACATAAATGAAGAAATGCTGGTAGCCCAGGTATTCCTGGATCGCGCCGCTGGCCATCTGCGGAATCATCATCCCAAGCGCCATGAAGCCGGTGCAGATCGAATAATGCGCGGTCTTGTGCTCGCCCTGGCTGACCATGATCATGTACATCATGAACGAGGTGAAGCCGAGGCCGTAGCCGAACTGCTCCACCGCCAGGCAGGCCGAGATCCATGCAAAGTTCTGCGGCTGCGCCTGCGACAGGTAGACGAAAATCAGGTCGGGGATATGGATCGCGATGGCGAAGGGCCACAGGCAGCGCTTCAGGCCATAGCGCCCTATCAGCCAGCCGCCCACCAGGCCGCCGAGGATCAGGCCGATGATGCCGATCGTGCCATAGGCGATGCCCACGTCCGCGGTGCTCAGGCCAAGGCCCCCTTTTTCCAGCGGGTCTTTCAGGAACGGCACCACCATCTTCAGCAACTGCGATTCGCCAAGGCGGAACAGCAGCAGGAACAAGAGGATGACGACAATGCTGTCCTTGCGGAAGAAGGCGGCGAAGGTCGCGATGAATTCCTGCATCGGCGCCGAGGAATGTGCGGCAGGCTTGTCTTCCGCCGGCCGTGGCAACACGAAGAAATGGTAGATCGCCAACGCCAGGAAAATTGCACCCGTCACGCCGAAGGTGATGGCCCAGGCCATGTGGGGATTGCCGTGGTACTTGATGATTTCACCGGCCAGGAAAAGCAGGCCGCCGTTGCAGGCCACGTTGGCCGCGCGGTAGAAAGTACTGCGCACGCCGACGAACTCCGCCTGCTGCTTCTGGCGCAGGCCGAGCATGTAAAAGCCATCCGCCGCGATATCGTGCGTCGCGGAGCTGAACGCCATCAGCCACATGACACCCAGGCTAAGCTGGAAAAAGTTCGAAAGCGGCAGCGTGAACGCGACCGCCGCCAGCGACACACCCAGCACCATCTGCAGAATGGCGACCCAGGCGCGCTTGGTGCCGAACATTTCGATCAGGGGAGACCACAGCGGCTTGATGACCCATGGCAGGTACAGCCAGCCGGTGTAGAACGCCATCTCCGTGTTGGAGATGCCAAGGTCTTTGTACATGGCGGTGGACAGCGCCATCACCACGAAATAGGGAATGCCCTGGTTGAAGTACAGTGTCGGGACCCAGCCCCATGGGCTGCGTTGCTGCGCTCGATCCATTACGTCCTTTCTTATCGGCCGGGACGAGCGCAGGACGGGTCAAATGGTGAGTGCGCCGCGCACGCTGCCCCTGGCCTGGTCCAGCAAGTCTCCCGCCTGCTGCACCGTGGTTTTCTTTAACAGGGCGACCACCGCCACTTTGACGTGGAAGCCGCACTGTTCCAGCGCTGTGCGGGCTGCCGCTTCGTCGGCGCCGGTGGCGTGCATGGTGAGCCGCACCGTGCGCGCAAACAGCTTCGCATTGGTCGGCTTCAAGTCTACCATCAAGTTTCCATAAACCTTGTTCAGGCGCACCATGATCGCGCTGGAAATCGTGTTCAGGACGATCTTCTGCGAGGTACCTGCTTTCAGGCGCGTGCTGCCGGAAATGATTTCGTGGCCGGTGTCGAGGGTGATGCCGATTTCGGCTTCCTGCGTCACAGGCGAACCAGGATTGTTGGCGATCCCGATGGTCAGTGCGCCGGCCTGCCGCGCGGCCGCCAGTGCGCCAAGCACGTAGGGCGTGGTGCCGGATGCGGCCAGCGCCAGCACGACATCGTTCCGCCCCGGCTGCAGCGCCAGCAAGTCGCGCGCGCCTTGTTCGCGGTCGTCCTCGGCGCCTTCGACCGCCTGGAACATGGCTTCGCTGCCGCCGGCGAGGATGGCAACGGCCCGTTCATGCGGCCAGGAGAAGGTGGGATAGAGCTCAACGCTGTCGAGCACGCCGAGCCGGCCGGACGTGCCGGCGCCGACATAGAGCAGCCGCCCGCCCGCTTCAATGCGGGGCACGGCAGCTTCGACTGCTTGGGCAATAGCGGGGACTGCGGCGCGCACGGCTTGTACCGCGTTGAGCTGGTCATCGGCAAAGGCGGCAACCAGCTTCTCTATGGAATATTGGTCCAGTTCGCGATGTTGGGAACTGGGCGTTTCGGTCTTCAGCATAAAACGAGTGTAATGCCAAATTGCCGGGCCAGCCCATGACGAGGCTTGCGGGGGCCATGCCCCCAGGTTATGAAGCGCGGCGCATCTCCGCCACGAAATCGTAATGATCGCTGCGGCAGAAGGAATGCGTGAGCTCGATCGCCTGGCCCGACTCAAGATAGGCGATACGGGTAATAAACAGTACGGCCTGGCCTTCCGGCACTTCAAGCTGGCGCGCCAGTTCGGCCGAGGCATTCATGGCGCGGATGTGCTGCAGCGCGCGCGCCGGGCCTTTGCCGACCGAATCCAGGTATTGGTACAGCGAATCGCCAATCAGCTCCGGATTGGCGACGATGGTTTGCGGCAGCACCGAAACCTCATACGCCATCACCACATCATCGGCCAGGCGCAAGCGCTCGAGGCGCGCCACGCGGGTATTCGGCGACAGCCCAAGGCTCAATTGTTCATCGGCACTGGCGGCGACAAGCGCGCGCTTCAGCCAGCGCGAGCCCGGCTTGTAGCCGCGCTGCGAAAGCTGTTCCGAGAAGCTGGTCAGGTTCGACAGCGGTTGTTCGATGCGCGGCGCGATGTAGTTGCCGGAGCCGCGGCGGCGCACCACCAGGCCCTGGTCCACCAGCTGGTCGATGGCTTTGCGGGCGGTCACGCGCGAAACATTCAGCAATTCCGAAAGGGTGCGTTCGGAAGGCAGCGCCTGGTCGACCTGGTAACGTCCGTTTCGAACATCGTCGCTCAACTTGCGGGCAATCTGCATGTACAGCGGCGAATTGTCTTGTTGGTCTGGTTTGAATTCAACGCTGGTGAGGCTCATTACATTTCTCCTATAACTGCTAGTGTAATAGCGAAAGAGAAATCACGCTGCTCTTTTCATTTAGCTTTTATGCCCGATACACAGGGGTTATAGGCAGATAATCAGTTTTCATTAGCTGGCCGAAAGGACAGCACCGTATGCTGTGCGCATAAGGAGAATGCATGCAAAAAGGAATGCGCGCCCTGATCGGCGCGGTACTGTTGGGCAGCATCGGCCACGCCTCGGCCGGCAAACTTGATGCGGAACTGGCGGCCATCGTCAACGACGCGCAGCGGCCGCTGTCCGGCTTGTCGGTACTAGCGATCCGCGATGGCAAGGTGGCTTATCAACAACAGTTCGGCCTGCGCCGGCTTGATACGGCGGGCAGCGGCATGACCGCGCCGGTCACGCCGCAAACCCTGTTCCGCATTGCCTCCATTTCGAAAATGATGACCACCTTCGGTGTGATGAAGCTGGTCGAAGAAGGCAAGCTCACGCTGGATGCCGACGCCGGCGACTACCTGGGCTTTGCGCTGCGCAATCCACATTACCCGACCCGCCCAATCACTTTGCGGCATTTGCTGAGCCACACATCGACGCTGCGCGATGACGACGGCTACTTCTGGCCGGCCGGCACCGCGCTGCGCGATGTGCTTGTTCCGGAAGGGAAGATATGGGCGCGTGATGGCGAGCCCGGCCAGTATTTCACTTATTCCAACCTGAACTGGGCTGTGGTCGGGACCATCATGGAGCGCGTGACGGGCGAGCGTTTCGACCGCTTGATGAAGCGCCTCTTGCTGGCGCCGATGGGCCTGCACGGCGGCTATAACCCTGCCGAGTTCAGCGCGCAGGAGGTGGCCGATACGGCCACCCTGTACCGCCGCCGCACGCGCGATACCGAAGTGTGGGATAGCCGGGGTCCGTGGATCGCACAGGTCGATGACTTCGGCGTGGCCGCGCCGCAGCAACCGCCGGGCATCGACAAGTATGTGATCGGCACCAATGCCACGCCGTTCAGCCCGACCGGCGGCCTGCGCATGTCGGCGGGCGATATGGGCAAGATCATGCTGATGCTGATCAACAATGGCCGCCATGAAGGCAAGCAGGTCATCCAGCCGGCCTCGCTGGCCCTGATGTTCGGCGAGCAGTGGCGCTTCAACGGCAGCAATGGCGATACGCTGAAAGGTCTCTACCATAGCTGGGGCCTGGGTGCGCAGCGCTTTGCCGACGTGCGGGGCAATATGGGCGGCATGCCGACGGATGGCCGCTTCCATGCGGTCGGCCACCTGGGTGAGGCCTACGGCCTGGTGTCCACCTTTGCCGTGGACTTGCAGAAGAAGCAAGGCATCGTGTCCCTGATCGGCGGCTTTGGCAGCGATCCGGATACCGACCCGGGCCTGCATTCGGCGCATACCCGTGCCGAGGAGAGGATCCTTGATGCGATTTACCAACGCGCCATCCTCCGACGCCGCGACTGAACTACAATAGACTCAATTTTCCACAAGGCAACACAATTCGGAGATCGGATGGCGGGAGCACGGCAAGTGGTGGTGATTGGCGGCGGCGTGGTCGGCCTGGCGTCAGCGTGGTGGCTGCTGGAAGCAGGCTTCCGCGTGACGCTGCTCGAACGCGCCCCGACCGTTGCCAGTGCGGCCAGCTACCGCAATGGCGGCCAGCTCAGCTATCGCTATGTCTCCCCGCTGGCCGATGAAGGCGTGCCGAAAAAGGCCCTGCAATGGCTGTTCGAGCGGGACGGCCCGTTTCGTTTTCGCCCTGAAGCCGATTACCGCCAGTGGCGCTGGATGGCGCAATTCCTGCGCAACTGCAAGGCGGAAGCCAATGCCCGCACGACCGCCAAGCTGCTGCAGCTCGGCGAACTGAGCCGCCTTTCCCTGTCGCTGCTGGAACTGAAACTGCCGTTGAGGGAATTCAATTGGCGCAATGCCGGCAAGCTGGTGGTCTACCGCAGCGAAGCAGCTTTCCGGGCGGCCCTGGACAAGCCCGATAACGACGAAAACCGCGCCGTGCTGTGGGGCCGGGATACGGCCCGTATCGAACCTGCCCTGACACAGGTGGCGTCCCAACTGGCAGGCGGCATCTTCAATCCCGGCGAGGCAGTGGCCGATTGCTACGCCTTTTGCCTGGCGCTGGAAAAGCGCATTTACGCCCACCCGCGTTTCGAGCGCTGCATGCACACGGCGGCACGCACCATTTTCGTCGAGCAAGGCAAGGTCAGCGCGATTGAGACCGACGCCGGCTGGCTGTCAGCCGACCATTACGTGCTGGCGGCGGGCATCCAGAGCCGCGACCTGGCTGCCACGGCCAACCTCGACCTGCCGATGTATCCGCTGAAGGGCTACAGCCTGACGGCGCCGATCCGCCAGGATCATGTGGCGCCGAATATCAGCGTGACCGATTTTGAACGCAAGACGCTATACGCCCGCATCGGCAGGGAATTGCGCGTCGCCGCCATGGTCGACATGGTGGGCGAGAGCTCACGCATCGACCGCCGCCGCATCGCCAGCCTGTCCCGCCTGGCGCGCGAGACAATGCCCAACGCCGCCGACTACGACCGGGCAGAGGCCTGGGCAGGCCTGCGCCCGGCCACGCCTAACAGCGCGCCAATTATCGGCGCTACGCCTTATCCCAACCTGTGGCTCAACGTCGGCCATGGCCCGCTGGGCTTCACCTTCGCCTGCGGTAGCGCCAACCTGCTGGCCACCCTGATGCGCGGAAAAGAGCCGCCTTTCGAGCTTGACTGCCTGGCTTACAAGTCCTGACTCATCGCCGTTGATACTTCAGCAGTATCTCCAAAGGAAGCACCATGGCACATGGCCGACCAGCGCAACTGGCCGGTGTGAATTTGTTCTTCAACATTACTTGCATCACGTAATTTCCAAAAGCCGCTGAGGGGGCTGCGTAGACCTCTGCCTTTCTTGGGCTTCCGTCCGGAGCTATTTCAACAAGAACCTTCACCGACCCGTTGAGCTCATCGTCCATGTTTTTTGCTGCAATGGGGCCCAGCAAGGCGTGCAAGCCGCCTTGGGGGAAAGGAGGCACATCACTTTCCGGCATATTCTCATAATTCAAATTGCGCCAACGGGCGCGCTCCTCCTCACTTAGTGCCGTGTAGTCTTTTTCAGCGCTGATTGGAGTTTGATAATTAATCCAATGAACCCCAAACATGCGGAATTGCCCACTTTCGATGATCAGTTCGCGCTGAGTGCTGTCCTCCTTGAAGCCTTCGACTACCCGCGCGTGTGCCGATGCAGCGAACAGGCACAGACAGATTCCATATAACGCATTGAATTTCAAAGAGTTAATCCCTGTTTAGTTATCGAGGTATTTCGCAGGAACGGTTTCGGTCAGCCACACTCCGTTTTCCGAAATGTAGAAAAGGTGGCCGTCGCGGGCCATCTGGCCGGATTCCACAGTCAGCACCACAGGCTTGCCGTGGCGGCTGCCTACTTTTTCAGCGGTTGCCAGGTCTGACGAAAGATGTACGTGCTGGCGCGAGGCGGAATGCAGGCCGCTTGCGCGGATCGAATCGAGGAATCGGGTGGCAGTGCCGTGGTACAGCTGCTCCGGCGGCGTTTGTGGCGCCAGTCCTAGCGCGATATCCACGGAATGGCCCTGGTTGGCTCGGATTTTCATGGCATCCGGGCTGATTGCGAATCGCTGTTTGTCGCTGTTCGCAACAATCGATTCAATCTGGGGACGGCTCAACTTCGTCCCACTGGCGTTGGCAAGGGCAATCAACTCGTCGATTGACGCCCACCCGTTTTGGTCCAGTACGAGCCCGATTTCTTCCGGTTTATGACGCAAGACCAGGCTCAGGAACTTGCTTTTGCTTACTTCGTTCATGCCGATATGATAACACTTGGCACTGTCGGCTTCCTTTACTATGCAGCCGGGCGGCCCTTTCGGCGCTGCAAGATAAGGAGGAAGAAACCCATGCCCAGCAACGCAAAAGTCCCCGGCTCCGGCAAGGCAACAACCACTGGCGACTGCGCCGGCGTCTCAATGGGCAGAGTCGAACCGTTTTGTCCGGGCGCGGTCGATGGCAGTGCCGGGCCTGGCGGCCTGCCGGGCGCCTCAAGTGCCGGCATGGGTGGTGGCAAGCCCCGGAAGGGCGGCGGCCTGCCGAAATCGGTCAAAGGCCTGCGATTGAAATAGGACGCCGGCGGCCGGCTGTAGTTCATGTAGCTGAAATCGATACTGTTGACGGTGTAGGGCGACTGTGTCGTGATAATCGGATCCGCAAGTGCTTGGCCGCCTTCGAGGACGGAGCAGGCCAGCAGGCAAGACTTGAACAAGGCATCGGCTTTCATTTTGCGCTCCATTCGGTGGAGAAAACTTAAAGCTTGACGATGCATCAACTGTACCCGCGGCTAAGTATCTGATTATTCAACGCGGTCCCACATCACCCTGGTCGGGCGTAAAGTTTTGCGACGCGCGAAGAGCAGACTCGACTGCCTGGCATACTGCGCCTGACCTGGGATACGATCAGCAGATGACGACAATCGATCAAGCCGAACTCATTGCCAGGATCCGCCGCGCCTGGGCTGGCGCGACGCCGCCAAACGCCAGCGCAATCTCTGTCCCAACCAATGATGACGAGGGTGTATCTGCCTATTTTGCAGGCCAGACCTGGGAAGGCCATTCCGCCAGCACCCTGCGCAAGCTGGACTTCGCTACCTCGGTATTTACCGACGAAGCGTTCGCCTACTATCTGCCGGCCTACCTTATAGCCGCCATTGAAGATCCTGACACCCTGGATGTTGTCGCTGACTTCATCCTCTATTCCCTGGCCCGACCCGAGCGAGGACCCGCAATCGTCGCCCGCCTGGACGCTACGCAGTGTTCGCTGCTGTGCGAATACATGGAACTGGTCCAGGAGCGCGAGGAAGACCTCATGGATGACTACATCCTCGCCATTGAGTCATTCGTGGCGTGTCGCCGCGCTTGACGCCGGGAAGCCACGCCGGCCGCCGATATGGCGGATAATGGCGGGATGTCCAAATCCAAGACCCCTGTCGGCTGCCCATGCGGCGGTCCTTCTTTTGCGACTTGCTGCGGCCCCTTTATCGAAGGAAAAGCCCTGCCGGAGACGGCTGAGCAACTGATGCGCTCCCGTTATTCCGCCTATACGCTCCAGAACGAGCCGTATTTGTTGTCGACTTGGCACGAAAGTACCCGTCCAACCGAGCCAATTATTCACCAGGACGAAAAGCTCCAATGGCTGGGACTTGAGGTAAAATCTGCTTTACGTTTACGTCAACGTAAAGCAGAAGCCCAGCCGAACGAGGATTTTGTCGAGTTCGTCGCCCGCCTGCGCGTGAATGGCCGCGGCCAGCGTTTGCATGAGCTGAGCCGCTTCCTGCGCGAACCGGGTGAAGGTGGCTTGCGCTGGTTTTACGTCGACGGCGAATTTCCAGAATAAGAGAAGAGGACGACAATGCCGCATATCGAAAGCAAACTCAATCCGCGCAGCGAGGACTTCAAAGCCAACGCCAACGCCATGCAAGCCCTGGTCGACGACCTGCGCGCCAAGGTCGCCAAAGCGGCGCAAGGCGGCGGCGAAGCGGCCTGCGCCAAGCATGTGGCACGCGGTAAGCTGCTGCCGCGCGACCGCGTTCAGATGCTGCTCGATCCCGGCACGCCTTTCCTCGAGTTCTCGCAGCTGGCTGCCTTCGATATGTATGAAAACGCTGCTCCTGCAGCCGGCGTGATCACCGGCATCGGCCGCGTCAACGGCCAGGAATGCGTGATCGTCTGTAACGATGCCACCGTGAAGGGCGGCACCTACTATCCGATGACGGTGAAGAAGCACCTGCGCGCGCAGGAGATCGCTGAGCAGAACAACCTGCCGTGCATCTACCTGGTGGACTCGGGCGGCGCCAACTTGCCGAACCAGGACGACGTGTTCCCGGACCGCGACCACTTCGGCCGCATCTTCTTCAACCAGGCCAATATGTCGGCCAAGGGCATCCCGCAGATCGCAGTGGTGATGGGTTCCTGCACCGCCGGCGGCGCCTACGTGCCCGCCATGTCGGACGAGTCGATCATCGTGAAGGAACAGGGCACCATCTTCCTGGGCGGTCCTCCGCTGGTGAAGGCGGCAACCGGCGAAGTGGTTTCCGCCGAAGACCTGGGCGGCGGCGATGTGCACACCCGCCTGTCGGGCGTGGCCGACCACCTGGCCAAGGACGATATGCATGCGCTGTCGATGGCCCGCACCATCGTCTCCAACCTGAATCGCCAGAAGCCGCAACAGGGCGTGCTGCGCGAAGCGGTGGAACCGAAGTACGCGCCGGAAGAACTGTATGGCGTGATCCCGGTCGATACCCGCAAGCCTTTCGATATCCGCGAAGTGATCGCGCGTATCGTCGACGGCTCCGAATTCGATGAATTCAAGGCCCGCTACGGCACCACCCTGGTGTGCGGCTTCGCCCACATCTACGGCATGAAGGTCGGCATCATCGCCAATAACGGCATCCTGTTCTCCGAGTCCGCGCTGAAGGGCACGCACTTCATCGAACTGTGCTGCCAGCGCAAGATCCCGCTGGTCTTCCTGCAGAACATCACCGGCTTCATGGTCGGCCGCAAGTACGAGAACGAGGGCATTGCCCGCAATGGCGCCAAGATGGTGACCGCTGTCGCTACCGCCTCGGTGCCGAAGTTCACGGTGATCATCGGCGGCTCTTTCGGCGCCGGCAACTACGGCATGTGCGGCCGTGCTTACTCGCCGCGCATGCTGTGGATGTGGCCAAACGCGCGCATCTCCGTGATGGGCGGCGAACAGGCAGCTGGCGTGCTGGCGACCGTCAAGCGCGACGGCATCGAAGCCAAAGGCGGCCAGTGGAGCGCCGAGGAAGAAGCGGCCTTCAAGCAGCCGATCAAGGAACAGTACGAAGTGCAGGGTCACCCTTACTATGCCTCCGCGCGCCTGTGGGACGACGGCGTGATCGATCCGGCCGACACCCGCATGGTGCTGGGCCTGGGCCTGTCCGCCGCGCTCAACGCGCCAATCCCGGACACCAAGTTCGGCGTTTTCCGCATGTAAGGAGATGGCGATGACTTATGAAACCCTGACCGTCGACATCAACGACAAGATCGCCACCGTCACCCTGAACCGCCCGGACGTGCGCAATGCCTTCAATGAGCATTCGATCAACGACCTGGCGCGCGCTTTCTCGGAGCTGGGCCGCAACGAAAACGTGCGCGCCATTGTGCTGGCCGGGAACGGCCCGGCCTTCTGCGCCGGCGGTGACCTGAACTGGATGAAGAAGATGGCCCATTACACCCACGAGGAAAATGAGGCCGACGCCATGCAGCTGGCGCAAATGCTGCGCACTATCTACCTGTGCCCGAAACCGACCGTTGCGCGCGTGCATGGCGATTGCTATGCGGGCGGCATGGGTCTCGTCTCCGCCTGCGACATCATTGTCGCCGTACCGGAAGCGAATTTCTGCCTGAGCGAAGTGAAACTGGGTTTGATTCCCGCGACCATTTCGCCGTATGTGATCAAGGCGATGGGTGAGCAGGCTTCGCGCCGCTATTTCCTCACCGCCGAACGTTTCAGCGCCGCCGAAGCACACCGCATCGGCATGGTGCACGAACTGGTCGCCGCCGAGGCACTGGACGCCAAAATGGCGGAAGTGCTGAAGGCGCTGGTGACCAACAGCCCGAACGCAGTGAAGGAAGCCAAAGTGCTGGTGCGCGACATCGCCGGCAAGCCGGTGAACGATGCGCTGCTGGCCGATACGGCCGAACGCATCGCCCATATCCGCGCGTCCGAGCAGGGCCGCGAAGGCGTGACTTCCTTCCTGGAGAAGCGCAAGCCGGGCTGGCTGAATTGAACGGAGCAGTTTTTGGAAGCAAACCAACAAAGCGATTGGGTAGCACGTAGCCTGAAGTCAGTTTGGCACCCGTGCACCCAGATGCAGCACCATGAAACGGTCCCGCTGATCCCGGTCAGCCATGGCCGCGGCGTGTGGCTGTATGACCATCAAGGCAACCGCTACCTGGATGCGATCAGCTCCTGGTGGGTGAACCTGTTCGGCCATGCCAACCCGCGCATCAACGCGGCGCTGCGCGAACAGCTCGACATGCTGGAGCATGCGATGCTGGCCGGCTTCACCCACGAGCCGGTGATCCAGCTCAGCGAACGCCTGGCGGCGCTGACCCAGCATCAGCTGGGCCACGCCTTCTACGCGTCGGATGGCGCGTCGGCGGTCGAAATCGCTTTGAAAATGAGCTTCCACGCCTGGCGCAATATGGGCCAGGGCGACAAGCAGGAATTCGTTTGCCTGAAGGGCAGCTACCACGGCGAGACGATCGGCGCGCTCGCCGTAACCGACGTGGCGCTGTTCAAGGATGCCTACGGCCCGCTGCTGCGCGCCACGCAGACCGTGATGTCCCCGGATGCGCGCCAGGCCGGCGAAGGCGAAACGGCTGCCGACGTGGCACGCCGCGCCGCCGCCGATGTCGAGCGCATGTTCATTGAACGCGCCGGCAAGATCGCGGCCATCATCATCGAACCGCTGGTGCAGTGCGCCACCGGCATGGCGATGCACGATCCGCTTTACCTGAAACTGGTGCGCGAGCTGTGCGACAAGCACGGCGTGCACCTGATCCTGGACGAAATCGCGGTCGGCTGCGGCCGCACCGGCACCTTCTTCGCCTGCGAGCAGGCTGGCATCTGGCCGGATTTCCTGTGCCTGTCGAAGGGCATCAGCGGCGGCTACCTGCCGCTGTCCATCGTGCTGTCGCGCGACGAGATCTACCAGGCGTTCTACGATGCCGACGTGACCCGCGGCTTCCTGCACTCGCACTCGTACACCGGCAACCCGCTGGCCTGCCGCGCTGCGCTGGCCACGCTGGACATCTTCGCCGAAGACCATGTGCTGGAAGCGAACAAGGCGCGCTCGCGCAAGCTGACCGAGGCGCTGGCGCCGCTGGCCAACCACGAGCACACCGGGAACTTCCGCAACCGCGGCATGATCTGGGCGTTTGATGCCGTCGGCGCTACGCCGGGCTTCTCGCGCCGCTTCTTCACCGAGGGCACGAAGCAGGAACTGCTGCTGCGCCCCATCGGCAATACCGTGTACCTGATGCCGCCGTATATCCTCAGCGATGAGGAAATCGATGGACTGGCTGCACGCACCTTGTCGGTGTTCGAGAAAACGCGGGTGGACTGATCATGGAACTGCTCGCAAAACTCGACCAGCAATTGCAAGCGCTGGATGACAAAAGCCTGATCCGCAAACGGCGCTCGGTCGAAACGGCCTGCGCGCCGCGCATGATGGTCGATGGCCGGGAACTGCTGGCCTTCTGCAGCAACGACTACCTCGGCCTGGCAGCGCATCCGCGCGTGGCCGAAGCGATGCACCAGGGGATTGAGCTGTATGGCGCCGGCAGCGGCGCGGCGCACCTGGTCAGCGGCCATAGCCGCGCGCATACCCTGCTGGAGCAGCGCCTCGCAGAATTCCTGTCGCCGCACCTGGTTGAGGCGCAGGCGCTGTACTTCTGCACCGGCTACATGGCCAACCTGGCCGTGGTGACCGGTCTCGCGGTCGGCGACAAAGACACTGAAATCTTCAGTGAAGCGCTCAACCACGCGTCCCTGATCGACGGCGGCCGCCTGGCACGCACCAAGGTTTCCGTCTACCCGCACGCCGACGTGGCTGCGCTGGGCGAGCTCCTGGCCGCCAGCACCGCCAGCAACAAGATCGTGGTCACCGACGCCGTGTTCAGCATGGACGGCGACCTGGCCGACCTGCCGGCGCTGCTGGCCCTGTGCGAACAACACAAGGCCTGGCTGGTGGTCGACGACGCGCACGGCTTCGGCACGCTGGGCGAGAATGGCCGCGGCGCATTGGAACACTACGCCATGCACTCGCCTTACCTGGTCTATGTCGGCACCCTGGGCAAGGCTGCCGGCGTTGGCGGCGCCTTCGTTGCGGCGCACCGTACCGTGGTGGAAACGCTGATCCAGCGCGCCCGTCCTTACATTTTCACCACCGCTGCGCCGCCTGCATTGGCTCACGCGCTGCAAGCGAGCCTGGACATCATCTGCGGTGACGAAGGCCGCGAGCGCCGCGCTCACTTGCAAGCGCTGGTGGCACAATTGCAGGACAGCCTGCGCTTGAAGCGCTGGCAACTGCTGCCGTCGAAAACGGCAATCCAGCCAATCATCATTGGCGAGAACGAAGAAACCATGCGCATGTCCGCCGCGCTGTACGAGCAAGGCATCTGGGTGGGCGGCATTCGCCCGCCGACCGTGCCGGCCGGTACTGCGCGCCTGCGTGTCACGCTGTCTGCCGGCCACAGCGCCGACGACGTGCGCCGCCTGGCAGACGCGATTAACGAATTAGAAAGGACCTGATATGGCGCTTGAAGACCCTGTCATCGCTCCTGCACCCCAAGTCGCAGCGGCCGCCGATGGCCTGCCGCCGCGCTTCGCCTGCTTCGTGGCAGGCACCGACACCGAAATCGGCAAGACCCTGACGTCTTCCGCCATGCTGTATTCCCTGGTGCGCAATGGAGCGCGCGCCTGCGGCATGAAACCCGTCGCCGCCGGTGCGGTGATGAAGAACGGCCAGTTGCACAACGACGACGCCGACCAGCTGATCGAAGCAAGCAATGTGCACTTGCCGCAGGCGCTGACCACCCCGTTCATGCTGAAAGAGCCGGCTGCACCGCATATCGCCGCCGCGCTGGAAGATGTCGAAATCGATCCGGTGCCGATCCTGGCGGCGTATGTCGAAGTCGCCGCCGCCACCGATGCCATCGTGGTGGAAGGCGTGGGCGGCTTCCGCGTGCCGCTGACCGACGATTTCGACACCGCTGACCTGGCCCAGCAGCTAGCGCTGCCGGTCGTGCTGGTGGTGGGCCTGCGCCTGGGTTGCATCAACCACGCGCTGCTGACCGTGGAAGCGATCGAGTCGCGCGGCCTGAAACTGGTGGGCTGGGTCGCCAACACCCTGGAATTTGAAATGAACTTCGCGGACGAGAATATCGCCGCACTGGCAGCGCGCATTCCCGCGCCGCTGCTCGGCCGCATCCCGCGACTGGCAAAACCGACTGCCGCCGCCGCTGCCGAATACCTGAACTTCACGTCCCTGCCGAACTGGCCGGGCCGCCGCACCAAGTAAGAGAGGAAGAACATGTCCCTGCAAGAACCTAAAGCCGTCCAACTGCACCGTCCAACCGCCGCCATCAAGCTGCCGGAAGCCGCCACCTGGCCCCTGGAAGACGTGATGGCCCTGTACGAGCTGCCATTCAACGATTTGATGTTCCGCGCACAGGAAGCCCATCGCGCCCACTGGCCGGACGGCGACGTCGAACTGGCGACCCTGCTCTCGATCAAGACCGGCGGCTGCGAAGAGGATTGCGGCTACTGCCCGCAGGCCGCACGCTACGACACCGGCGTCGAAGCCAAGAAGATCCTGGACCTGGACACCGTGCTGGATGCCGCCAAGCAGGCAAAGGACAACGGCGCGACCCGTTTCTGCATGGGCGCCGCATGGCGCAGCCCGAAAGAGCGCGACATGGAAAAAGTTGAAACCATGGTGCGTGAAGTGAAGGCCATGGGCCTGGAAACCTGCGCCACCCTGGGCATGCTGGAAGCCGAGCAGGCGCAGCGCCTGAAGGACGCCGGGCTGGATTACTACAACCACAACCTGGACACTTCGCCGGACTTCTACGACAACGTGATCTCCACCCGCCAGTACCAGGACCGCCTGGACACCCTGGGCCACGTGCGCAACGCCGGCCTGAAGGTTTGCTGCGGCGGCATCGTGGGCATGGGCGAAACGCGCGAACAGCGCGCCGGCCTGATCGCCCAACTGGCCAACCTGAATCCATACCCTGAATCGGTACCGGTCAACCACCTGGTGCAGGTGGAAGGCACCCCTCTGCACGGCCTGGACAAGCTGGACCCGCTGGAATTCGTGCGCACTATCGCCGTGGCTCGCATCACCATGCCGAAAGCGCGCGTGCGCCTGTCCGCCGGTCGCCGCGAACTGGGCGAAGCCGTGCAGGCCATGTGCTTCATGGCTGGCGCCAACTCGATCTTCTACGGCGACAAGCTGCTGACCACCGACAATCCGGAAGCCAACGACGACCGCGCATTGCTGGCAAAACTGGGCTTGCCGACCCGCGGCGCCGTCCTGGACTCCGTACAAAAAGAAGCCTGCGGCTGCTAAGAAAAAAATTCAAAAAAGAGTAGAGAGAGACATGTTCAAAAAAATCCTGATTGCCAACCGTGGCGAGATCGCTTGCCGCGTCGCTGCAACCGCACGCCGCCTGGGCATCAAGACCGTCGCCGTGTATTCGGACGCGGACGCCAACGCCAAGCACGTTGCTGTGTGCGACGAAGCGGTGAACATCGGCCCCGCCGCCGCCAAGGAATCCTACCTGTGCGGCGACAAGCTGATTGCCGTGGCGCTGGCCACCGGTGCGGAAGCGATCCACCCCGGCTATGGTTTCCTGTCCGAGAACGCCGAGTTTGCGGATGCCTGCGCCGAAATGGGCCTGGCCTTCATCGGTCCACCGGCTTCCGCCATGCGCGCCATGGGCTCGAAGTCGGCTGCCAAGCAGCTGATGGAAAAAGCCAATGTGCCACTGGTGCCGGGCTACCACGGCGACAATCAGGATGCAGGCTTCCTGCAAGAACAAGCCGACCGCATCGGCTACCCTGTGCTGCTGAAGGCTTCGGCCGGCGGCGGCGGCAAGGGCATGCGCGTGGTCGAATCGTCGGAAGCGTTCAAGGATGCGCTGGCGTCCTGCAAGCGCGAAGCGGTCAGTTCCTTCGGCGACGACAAGGTGCTGGCAGAAAAATACCTGCAGCGCCCGCGCCATATCGAAATCCAGGTGTTCGCGGATACGCACGGCAACTGCATCTACCTCTTCGAGCGTGACTGCTCCGTGCAGCGCCGCCACCAGAAGGTGCTGGAAGAAGCGCCAGCGCCGGGCATGAGCTCCGAGCGCCGTGCAGCGATGGGTGAAGCTGCTGTTGCCGCCGCGCGCGCCGTGGGCTACGTTGGCGCCGGTACGGTGGAATTCATCGCCAACCAGGACGGCAGCTTCTACTTCATGGAGATGAACACCCGCCTGCAAGTTGAGCACCCGGTGACAGAAATGATCACCGGCACCGACCTGGTGGAATGGCAGATCCGCGTCGCTGCCGGCGAAACCCTGCCGAAGAAACAGGAAGAGCTGACCATCAACGGCCATTCGATCGAAGCGCGTATCTACGCCGAGAATCCGGAGAAAGGCTTCCTGCCGTCGATCGGCACGCTGCGCCACCTGGATACGCCGGCTTCGGTAAACTTCGAACTGGGCGGCGTCCCTGGCCATCCTGCCGCTGTGCGTATCGATTCCGGCGTGCGCGAGAACGATGCGATTTCGCCGTTCTACGATCCGATGATCGCGAAGCTGATCGTCTGGGGCGCAGACCGCAAGCAGGCGCTGGCCCGCATGGCGCAAGCGCTGTCGCAATACCAGATCGTCGGCCTGGCGACCAATATCGCCTTCCTGAAACGCCTGGTGGAAGGCGACGCCTTCGCCAACGCCGACCTGGATACTGGCCTGATCGAACGCAACCACGATGCGCTGTTCCCTCCTGCGCGTTCGATTCCGGTTGCTGCCGTGGCGCTGGCCGCGGTATCGCTGATCGAAGAAGAGAAGGATAAGTCGGCCGCGCAATCGGGCGCCAACAAGGGCGATCCATGGGGCCAGGCGCTGGGCTGGCGCATGAACTTCCATTACGCCCGCAAGCTGGCTTTCAGCGACGAGCATGGCAAGCAGTACGCGCCGATGCTGACCTATTTGCCGCACGGCTGGCACTTCGAGATCAAAGGCCTGGAAGTCGACCTGTCGCTGTTCAGGCAGGACGGCGTGGACCTGAGCATCAAGCTGGGCGAAACCTCTGTGCATGGCACCGTGCGCCGCGATGGCGATGTGTTCCACGTGTTCACCGGCGGGGGCCACTATGTGCTGGACTATAACGACCCGATGGCGCATGCCGGCGAGTCCGAAGCCGAGGGCGGCCGCCTGACTGCGCCGATGCCGGGCAAGGTCGTCGCGGTGCTGGCAGAGAAGGGCAAGGAAGTGAAGAAGGGCGATGCGCTGGTCATCATGGAAGCGATGAAGATGGAACACACGATCTCCGCGCCGCATGACGGCGTGGTCGAAGAGATCCTGTACGCGGTGGGCGACCAGGTGGCAGACGGCGCGCCGCTGCTGGCCTTCAAGACCGCCGCTTAAGGGGAAGCGGAATGCGCATCCTGCTTTATCGCGCGGATGGCAATACCGCGCCGTGGATCAAGGACTTCGCCGAGTTCATGCCGGAGGCCGAAGTGGTCGTATGGCGCGAAGGCATCGGCGAGCTTCCAGCCTGCGACTACGCAGTGCTGTGGACGCCGCCGCAATCCATGCTGGCCGACCTGGCGCGCGTGAAAGCGATTTTCCTGACCGGCGCTGGTGCTGATGCGATCATGAAGTATTCGCACGCGATTCCGCCGCACATCCCGATCGTGCGCCTGAATGATGCGGGCATGGGCATCCAGATGGCGGAGTACGTCACGCACGCCGTGCTGCGCTATTTCCGCCGCCTTGACGAATACGAAACCCAGGCGCGTGCCGGCGCCTGGCTTCAACTGGAGGCGCGCGAGAAGGCCGACTTTTCAGTCGGCGTGATGGGTGTGGGCGCGCTCGGCTCGCGCGTGATCGAAGCTTTGCGTCCGTTCGAATTTCCGCTGCGTGCTTGGAGCCGTTCGCCGAAATCGCTGGCTGGCGTTGAATGCTTCCATGGTGATGAAGGGCTGGATAGCTTCCTCGGTTCGTCGCGCGTGGTGGTGTGCATGCTGCCGTTGACGGAAGAGACTACCCACATCCTCAACCGCGCGAATATGTTGAAGATGCCGCAGGGCGCCTACATCGTCAACGTGGGGCGAGGTGCGCATATTTCCGAACCGGACCTGCTGTCGCTGATCAAGTCCGGCCATATTGCGGGCGCCATGCTGGATGTGTTCCGCAACGAACCGCTGCCGGCCCAGCATCCGTTCTGGCAAGAGCCGCGCATTACGATCACGCCGCATATTTCCGCACTGACGCTGCGCCGCGAAAGCGTCGAGCAGATGGTCGGCAAGATGCGCCAGCATGCGCGCGGCGAGGAAGTCGCCGATGTAATCAATCGCACAAAGGGATACTGAAATGAGTTTGCCAAAGAAGGTCAAGATTGTTGAAGTGGGTCCGCGCGACGGCCTGCAGAATGAAAAAGGCGACGTGCCGGCCGATGTAAAGATCGAGCTGGTGAACCGCCTGACGGAAGCGGGCTTCCCGAATATCGAAGCGGCTTCGTTTGTATCGCCAAAATGGGTGCCGCAGATGGCGACTTCGAAAGAGGTCATGGCCGGAATTACCCGCAAGCCGGGTGTGATCTATTCCGCGCTGACGCCGAATATGCAGGGCTTCGAAGCCGCGCTGGCGGCAGGCGCCGGCGAAGTGGTGATCTTCGGCGCTGCGTCGGAAGCGTTTTCGCAGAAGAACATCAACTGCTCGATCGCGGAATCGATCGAACGCTTCGTGCCGGTCGCGAAAGCGGCAAAGGATGCAGGCCTGCGCCTGCGTGCCTCGGTCAGCACGGCGTTTGGCTGCCCGTATCAAGGCGAGGTACCGCTGGATGCCGTGGCTTATGTCGTTGGCCGCATGCGCGACCTGGGCTGCGACGAGATTGATATTGCCGACACTATCGGCGTGTCGACTCCGCGCAAGACGCAGGCGGTGATGGAGCGCGCGATCAAGGAATTCCGCGCCAACTCGCTGGCGGGCCACTTCCACGACACCTACGGCCAGGCGCTGGCGAATATCTACGCTTCGATGGAACTGGGGATCGAAATCTTCCATTCCTCGGTGTCGGGCCTGGGCGGCTGCCCATATGCGAAGGGCGCAACCGGCAACGTCGCCACCGAAGACGTGATCTACATGATGAATGGCCTCGGCATCGAGACCGGTGTAGATCTGGACAAGGTGGTTGATGCGGGCCAGTTCATTTCCAACTTCCTGGGCCGTAAGGCAGCCAGCCGCGCGGGCAATGCGATTGCCGCCAAACGCGCCGGCTGACGCATCGCCAACTAAGTCTCGTCCGAGCGGCCGCGCAGCAGGAATACTGCCAGCAGCGTGGCCGCTGCGCGCTGCAGCGATTGCCAGTTAGGCGTAGCAAACAGCGTTTCAAGCCGCGGCAGGGGATGCGGCGCGCCGTCCGCGATTTCACTCCAGACGCGCGCGAACTGTGCGATGCCGTTGCGTTCTTCCGCCGAGAAGACAGGTTCAGTGAAATGCTGCTTCCAGTCCGGCGTTACCCAGTCTTCCCATTGGTTCAACACTTCGTCGGCGGCCGACATGGCCGGCGCTGACGCTTGCAGCTGGCGTTGCGCGTCGAAAGAACTGGCCAGTTCCAGGTATTCGATGATGCGGTTGCGCACACGGCGCAGGCCAACAGGCTGCTCGGGAACGGAAGCGCGCGGGGTGCGCAGCCAGTAATACAAATCGTAGTTGGTGGCGCTGTCCGGCGCCGAGCCTTCCGGGAGATCGGCTTTTTGCTGCCACAGCGGGAACCAGTGCGGATCGCGTATATGCTCAGCACCTGTCGCGGCGCCGCCGAACTGCACGTATCGCACTTGAGCTTCAGCCAGGCTGTGCACGTTTGCGCCGCTGGCCAGGAAGGGGGAGTAGAGTTGCGGCAGGTCGTCGTGCCAGTCGCAGACCGGGCACGATGCAAGTGAACCGGGAGCGCCGGCGAAGGTGGCGTATCCGCAGCAAGGGCAGGTGTACATGGCGCTGATCATAATGCGGCAAATGCTGCAGAAAAAAAAAGACCTGCACGAATGCAGGTCTTTTTTCTGAAACTTGGTCGGAGTACAAGGATTCGAACCTTGGACCCTCTGCTCCCAAAGCAGATGCGCTACCGGGCTGCGCTACACTCCGAAGAAGCAAGATAATACAAGCTGGGTTGGGGATCGTCAACCCCCAATTTAAAAGTTGGAGAATTTTGATGCCCTATCGAACGCCCAGGTGGCGTATTGCGGTCGGTATCGTTATTTCTTTGCTACTGCATGCGGCAGCGGTGGTTTTCGTGCGCCTGCCTGAGCCGCGCAATGTGGCCGACACGCGCAACTGGATGACGCAAGTGGAGGTAAGGATAGTTCCACCGGCTCCGCCGCCAGAGCCTGCTCCGGAAGTCGAGCGCAGGCCCGAACGCGTTGCGGTCGCCGAACCGCGCCGCCAGCCGCGTCGTACAGAGCCGCGCAGGGATGCTTCCAAAGAGGAATCCGATACTGCAGTCCAGCCCGCGCGCGAATCGACGCTGGTCCTGCGTCCTGCCGAACCGGGCGCAGCGACGCATTTCGACCGCGAAGCCGCCAAGGCCGCCGCCCGCGATATAGCCGGGGAGCTGGAAACGGCCCCGCTCAAAATGCGCGAAACCCGGGACGAGAAGCTTGCGCGGCAAATCCAGAACGCCGCCCGCCCCAATTGCAAGGACGGCATCCCCGGCGGCCTGCTGGCCCCGCTCTACCTGATGATGGACAAGAAAGACAGCGGCTGCAAATGGTAAAAATGGGGTACGTCCCCATTTATTTTTTTACTGCTTGAGCTCGAGTGCGCGGTCGTAGAGTGCGTTCTTCTTCTTGCCGGTGATCTGGGCGGCAAGGGTAGCAGCTTGCTTGACGGGCAATTCGGCGAGCAGAATCTGCAGGATACGGTCGGTTTCGGCGTCCTGGCCTTCGTCCGCAGGCGGGGCGCCTTCGACCAGCACTACGAACTCGCCTTTTTCATGGTTGGCGTCGGATTTCAGCCAGGCTACCGCTTCACCCAGCGGGCAGCGGTGGATCTGCTCGAACAGCTTGGTGACTTCTCGGGCGAACACGACCTGGCGTGCGGCGCCGAAGGCTTCGGCCAGCGCTTGGGTGCACTCAACTATACGGTGCGGGGCTTCGTAAAACACCAGCGTCGCTGGCGCGGCTGCCAATCCTTGCAGCACCGCCTCGCGCTGCTTGGCTTTCGATGGCAAAAAACCAACAAAGTGGAACTGGTCGTTCACCAGGCCGCTGGCCGACAGCGCGGCCACCGCGGCCGAAGCGCCCGGCAGGGGGATCACGCGCAGGCCGGCGGCTCGCACCGCGTCCACGATCCGGGCGCCGGGATCGGATACAGCCGGGGTGCCGGCATCCGACACCAGCGCAATGCGCTCGCCGGCCTGCAGCCGGGCGATCAGGCCTTCCGCCGCTTCGCGCTCGTTGTGCATGTGGGCTGCGACCAGCGGCTTGTGCAAGCCGAAGCGGTTCATGAGCTGGGCCGTGTTGCGCGTGTCCTCGCAAGCCACCGCGTCAACCAGCGACAGCACATGCAAGGCACGCAGGCTAATGTCAGTAACATTGCCAATTGGCGTAGCCACCACGTATAAAGATGCCGTAGGATAGTTCTGGTGGACGGTCTCGCCGAGGATTGGCAATGCGGCGAGCGGGCTGGAATCTTGTGCTGTCATTTGGGGGAAGGATGCAGTTTAAAAATATCAAAAATCTGATACTCGGCGTTGCCACGGCCATGTTGGCCAGCGCTTGTAGCACGCCGTGCGATGCGCCCGGGGGATTGTGCGCGCCAATCACTTCTGTGACAAGTGCGCCGCCTGCCGTTGCCAAGGCGCCGCGGCCGAAACCTCCGGCGCCGCCGCCTGAGCCGGAAGTCGTAGTCGAGACTTTTTCGGTGCCGTCGCCGGAAGATGCGGCACGGCCGCCCTCCATCATGCAGGTCGTCCCTCAAGCTGCGGAGAAGGCTGACGGCGAGCGGGTTTATCGCATCGCGCTGCTGCTGCCGCTGCGTTCGGAAGCACTGGGACGCGCGGCCGATGCCTTGCGCGCTGGTTTCATGGCGGCGCTTGAGCGCGACAGCCATGGCTTTGAAGTCAATGTGGTGGAAACCGGCGATTCGCCGCAGGAGGTGCTGTCGGCCTACGTTACGGCCCAGGAAAAGAACGATATGGTGGTTGGTCCCCTGGCCCGTTCCGCCGTCACCGCCATTGCATCGAGCCCGCTGGTGGAAAAGCCGACTATCGCTCTGAACCACCCGGAACTGCGCGGCGATCCCCAGCTTCCGCCGCAAATGCTGGCGATCGGCCTGTCGATCGAGGATGAGGCACGCCAGGTGGCCGAGTGGGGTGCTCGCGAGAACCCTTCCGCCAAGGCGCTGGTCATTTCCGGCAATTCGTCCTGGCAGAAGCGCATTGCCGGCGCCATGTCGGCACAGTTGCAGCGCCTGGGACTGCGCCCGCGCAACGTTGACCTGACCCCGTTCAACGGCTATCTGCAGGATTCGGAGCTGGTAGCCTTGCGCACCCGCCTGCAAAGCGAGCCAGCAGGCGTGCTGTTCGCGGCGCTGGACCCGGACCAGGTGCGCCAGCTGAAAATCGCGCTCTCCGCCCCGCCGCTGGGCGATATTCCGCTGTATGGCACGTCGTCCCTGAATCCCGGCCGCAGCATGTACCGCGCCGGACCGGAACTGGATGGCGTGCGCCTGCTTGACCTGCCATGGCTGGTGCAGCGCGACCATCCCGCAGTGATGACGTACCCGCAACCGGTGCCGCGCGACGAAGCACGGATCAGCGCCGACATGGAACGGGTCTATGCACTCGGCATCGATGCCTTCCGCATTGCCCGCGAGATCGCAATCCAGCCGCAGCGCCGCTTCCAGCTCGATGGCGTGACCGGCCAGCTGATCATCGATTTCGGCACCGGACCATCCTGGTTCGAGCGAGCCGAAGTGCCGGCCGAGTACCGCAACGGCGTGCCGGTACCAATCACCCAATAAGGCAAGCGCATGCCCCGCACTGAATTGCAGGAAATCGGCCGGGGCGGCGAAGAACGCGCCCTGGCTTTCCTGCAGCGGCAGGGGTTAACGCTGGTTGAGCGCAATTTCCTGTGCAAGACGGGGGAGCTGGACCTGGTCATGCGCGATGGCGAACACCTGGTGTTCGTTGAGGTCCGGGAACGCAATAATCCCCGCTTTGGCGGCGCTGCCGCCAGCATTTCCCCGGCCAAGCAGCGCCGCATCCTGCGTGCCGCCAAATATTACCTGCTGCGTTTTGCCAAAATGCCACCATGCCGTATTGACGTGGTGGCAATAGACGGCGAGCGCATCAATTGGATGCGCAACGCTATCATTGATCAAATGTAAGCATTTTTAACAGCGCTTGTGAGGCCCGCCGAGCCACTGCACTATAATTACGCACACTATGACCAATCAACGCATCCTCTCGCACTTCCACGAAAGTGCCGAAATCAAGATCCAGTCCGCAACCGTCCTGGCGCAGCCTATCGCGCAAGCTGTGGACCTGATGTTCTCCGCCCTCTCGAACGGCAACAAGATCCTGGCTTGCGGTAACGGCGGCTCGGCGGCTGACGCCCAGCACTTTGCCGCGGAGTTGGTAGGCCGTTTCGAACGTGAACGCTTTCCGCTGCCGGCCATTTCGCTGGCAACCGATACCTCCATCCTGACCGCTGTGGCCAACGACTACAGCTACCGCGAGATCTTCTCCAAGCAGGTACAGGCGTTCGGCCAGGCTGGCGACATCCTGCTGGCGATTTCGACTTCGGGCAATTCGGCCAACGTGATGGCCGCAATCGAGGCGGCGCTGGAACGTGAGATGCGCGTAGTGGCACTGACCGGCAAGGGCGGCGGCGCAATCGGCAAGATGCTGACCGACGCCGACGTGCATATCTGCGTGCCGGCAGACCGTACCGCCCGTATCCAGGAAGTCCACCTGGTGACCATCCATTGCATTTGCGACGGCATCGACGTCGCCCTGTTCGGAGGAGATGTAAATGAATAAAGCCCGTCCACTTTCGCTGGCCGTGATGGCCGCGGTCCTGGCGAGCACCACCCTGTCCGCTTGCGCCCCGATCATCGTTGGCGGCGCGGTTGCAGGTACCCTGGCGGCGTCCGATCGCCGCACCCTGGGCGCGCAGACGGAAGACAAGTCGATCGTCGTGAAGGCCGAGGTGAAGATGCCTAACATCGCCGGCAAGAGCGCCCACGTCAACGTGAACAGCTTCAACCGCCGCGTGCTGCTGACCGGCGAAGTGCCGGACGACGAAACCAAGGCCAAGGTCGAACGCGAAGTGCGCGCCATCGACGGCGTGCAGAACGTGACCAATGAACTGGAAGTGGGCTTCTCCTCCAGCTACACCTCGCGTTCCAACGATGCGCTGATCACTTCCAAGGTCAAACTGAGCCTGGCCGATGCCAAGGACATTTCGGCCAACTCCTTCAAGGTCGTGACCGAGAAGGGCGCCGTCTTCCTGATGGGCCGCGTGACCCAGCGTGAAGGCACCCAAGCGGCCGATATCGCGCGCGGCGTGGCCGGCGTGACCAAGGTCGTCAAGGTGTTCGAGTACATTTCCGAGGACGACGTCAAGCAATACCAGCCGTCCCAACAGGCTTCGCAAGGCTAAAGAAATATCATGAGTACCGGCTCCAGGGCGTGGATCAAACCGGCGATTGCGCTTGCCGTCGTCGCCGGCATTGGCTTCACGACGTACCAGTCGCTGAACCAGCATCAATCCGCGCCTGCGGTCACCTTCCTCGGCATCAAAGGGGAAAAAATCACGCCTGAGAGCCTGAAGGGCAAGGTCGTGATGGTCAATTTCTGGGCCACTTCGTGCACCACCTGCGTGGCCGAAATGCCGGAAATGGTCGAGACGTACAACAAGTACAAGGGCCAGGGCCTGGAATTCGTCGCCGTGGCGATGAAGTACGACGCGCCCAACTACGTGGTCAACTTCACCGAAACCCGCCAGTTGCCGTTCAAGGTCGCGCTGGACGTGACCGGCGATGCGGCCAAGGCTTACGGCGACGTCTCCATGACGCCGACTACATTCGTCATCGACAAGGACGGCAATATCATCAAGCGCTACGTGGGCAAGCCGGAATTCCCGGCCCTGCACGCGCTGCTTGAAAAGGCCCTGAAAGGCTGATCAAATCAATTCCTCGGCGCTGCGCAGTATGTGCGGGGCGTCTTGGTCGTTGACGAATCGCCTTTACCGCACTGAGGACCTTGATCTGGTCAAGGGTATATTGGGCAACCATGAAATCATCGGGGTGTAGTACCTCAATTCCGTGAATTTCGACCGCGTCCGCAGGAAAGTCCCTCAGGTTAAAGGTAACAATTGCATCGGCATGTCCCGCGATGGCGGCGGCAAGCACATGGCGATCGTCGGGGTCTGGCAGTACCAGAGAGTCGATGAGCCGTTCGTACCCTTGGATCATGCAATCTTCAATTGCATTGTTCATCAGTTCCGCAGTTCGCGGTATCAGTTCTTTGAGTTCCGGGCGATTGCTTAAGAGATTCCGCTTCCACTCGTCCTGGATCGTTTCAGTCCAGCGGGCGGCGAACATGCCTGCCGACGCAAGGCTCAACAACAGGTCCCGCATCGGCGCTGGATACAACACGCATGCTTGACTTCCTCCCCTACCTTGGCCTGCGGCCACCGCTTACGCGGAAAGGAAGGGGATTCCTTCTGCACTATCGCCGGCACACTGGCCGCTTTTAGCACAAAGGTGGGTTCCTGCTGATGACGGCCTCACTGCGCCATTCACAACACAGGCGAACCGGGCGTCGTCCCGCCCTTCGCTACACATCATTGCCTCCCCGCGACGCAATATATTGATTGCGCCAACCACGTCGGCGTGGTTTTCGTAGCCGCATCCGATGCAACTGAACACTGCTTGCGTACGCCGATTCTCCGGCGACACAACGCCACAAGCGGGGCACGTTTGGCTCGTATGATGTGGCGGCACTGCTATCAGCCCGCCACCTCTCCACGCCAGTTTATATGCCAACTGTCGCCGGAACTCGAACCATCCCTGGTCGAGTATGGCCTTGTTCAGGCCGGACTTGGCACGCACATGCTTGCCAGGGGCTGCGCAAGTTCCCGCCGCAGACTTCGTCATATTGCGTACCCGCAGCTCTTCCACCACCACGACCGCGTGGTTGTTGCTAATCGTTGTTGTGGCTTTATGCAGGTAATCACGGCGCACATTGGCAATGCGCGCATGGACACGCTGGACGCGTGCTTTCGCCTTGCTCCAGTTCCGGCTGTATTTGACCTTGCGGGCCATTGACTGCTGCGCCTTGCGCAGCGCGATTTCATGCCGCCTGAAGCTATTGGTCGGTTCCAGATGCTCGCCGTCCGATAGCGTTGCAAAGCGCACGATGCCCATGTCGATACCAACCGGGCTGCCAATGGCCGTGACCGGCTCGTCCATGCGTTCCGTCTGGATCGACACCGACCAGCGCCCTGCGCGAAGGCTAACGGTAACGTTGCGCACGGTACCAAGCACTGGACGGCTGTTACGGTAACGCAGCCAACCCAACTTGGGCAGGAACAGGCGTTTGTTGCCTTGTTCGAGTTTGATTTGCAGGGGATCGGGATAATGGAAACTTTCTCGCCTGCCCTTCTTTTTAAAGCACGGGAAACCCGCACGCTTGGCGAAAAAGTTGGCAAAAGCGCGATCCAGGTTCTTCAGCGCCTGTTGCAGGGGATGGGTTGGCGCTTCCTTCAGCCATGGGGTTTCCGGATCGTGGCGCCACGTTGTCAGCAACCTGCACAGAGCGGGGTAACCCAAATATTTGTCGCCGCCTTCGAAGCGCCTTTTCTGCACTTCCAGCCCTTTATTAAACACGAACCGGCAGGCGCCAGCGAAACACTGCAGCGACCTGCGCTGTTGCTCACTGGGAATCAGCTCAAACTGGAAGGCTTGCAAGCGCATAATACTGTAATTATATACAGTATTATGAATAGGCGCGTTCAGTTGGACGCCTTCGGCGTCCGCGCTCTTGACCTCTGCCTGAAGGCCGAGGCTTGCCGCGCTTTAGGTCAAGCACCACCGTATAGCGGAAAAATCCTGCCATTAGTAGCCCATGTTGTGTTCCTGCGCCTGGTCAGACAGCTCTTGCAATGCCTGCTGCGATCGATGCTCGCGCTGTTCTTTGTACCGCATTACATCTTCAAATCGCACGCGCCTATGCGCGCCAACTTTGTGATGCGGAATCGCCCCCGATTCCAGCAACTTTACAAAATACGGACGGGAGACGTTCAGGTACATCGCCGCCTCTTGGGTAGAAATATCGAGCTCTTTTGGCATCACGGCGACTGCCTTGCCCTGTGCGAGCGAACCCAGGACCTCCGCAAACAGGCGCAACACCTTTGGCGGCAGGGTCAACACAGGCGCCCCAGACAAATCTTTCTTCCCGTCCTCGACTAGCGCAATCTGGACAGCACGCGAATGATCTAAAGCAGCAACGAGGCATCGTTGGGCCTCTTTGGCCAGCTCAACATCTTTTTCGCTGTCCAGCCGGTCTATTACATTTGCCACGCCACTCTCCTTGAACATTTTGTTTACTCCATTTTAAACGAAATATTCAAATTAAACGAAATATTCGAAACACGCTTAGCTTTTAGGATAAAGAATCATCTGCGTGCAGCGGAACAGGGCGATGGCTTTGCCGGTCGCCTTGTTGCTTACCGTTGCGTCCCACACTTGCGTCGTGCGGCCGCCGTGCACCATGCGGGCGGAGACGGCGATCGTGCCTTCGCGCGCGGTGCCGAGGTGGTTCGACTTCAACTCGATCGTGGTGAAGGTCTGGGCACCTTCCGGCAGGTTGGCGATGCAGCCAAAGCCGCAGGCCGTGTCGGCCAGGGTGACGACGGTGCCGGCATGCAGGTAGCCGTTCGGCGCCAGGTGGTGCTGGACGATGTCGATCTCGGCCTGCAATTCGCCTTCGGAAGCACCAGTGACGCGCACACCGAGGTGGCCGGTCAGGTTGTTGTGGGTGAGTTGATTGAGTTTTTCGAGGTCGAATTTCATCGGGCTAGTCTCCTTTACAGATAAAGAATCATAGCAGCGGGAAACAGGGTATGCTTACGCATGCGCGGCCTGCCCCACAAGGGCCCGGTCTGCAGGCAAGACCAGAAGCTCAAAAGGTGGATTCAACCGATTAACTTACGGAGAATAACCTATGAACGAACGAGAGCAACTGTCTGCCATCGTGCAGCGCATGGAAGTGAAGCTGGCGCAAGGCCACCAGGAGGATTGGGCTCGCCTGCTGCACCGCGCACGCACGCTGAGCGCCTTCGATTGCTCGGCCGCCAAGGGCGAGATCCTGCACTATTTCGGCGGCGCCGGCTCGATCAGCGATCTTCAGCTTGACGAAGAATTCAGCGACCTGCGCACCCAGCTCTACACCCTCTGCTACGGCAAGCGCACCACGCATTGAAGCGCGGGACAGTCCGCCTGTTATTCCTGGCCTGGGCCCTGGTTTCGACGGGCTGGCTGGCCAACTCGTACCGGACGCGCGACGTCGATCCGGTGCTGTTGCGCGGCAGCGTCGATGCCGAAGAATCCCTTAGCCTCCCTGCGCGCACCCCGGGCGCCACAGCGGGTTTGCTATTCTTTTGCGGCTCTGGCGTCGCGGCGGAGGCCTATGTCCCGATGCTGCGGCAGGTCGCCGATGCCGGCTATCCGGTTGTGATCATCAAGCTGCCGCTGCGCTTCGCCCCGCTCGACAGCAGCAAGGACGAGGCTTTGGCGAGGGCGCATCGTGCGATGGCGGCCCATGGCGAGGTCCGGCACTGGGTGATTTCAGGCCATTCGCTGGGCGCCGCGCTGGCGGCCCGGCTGGCATACCAGGAGCCGGCGCTCCCGGCCGCGTTGGTCCTGGTTGGCACCACCCATCCCAAGCAGCAGGATCTCTCCAGGCTGCCTTTTCCCGTCACGAAGGTCTTTGCGTCCAACGACGGCGTGGCGCGCATAGGCGACGTAATGCACAACAAGCCGCTGCTGCCGGCGCAAACGCGCTGGGTGGAGATCAAGGGCGGCAACCATTCGCAGTTTGGCCATTACGGCCACCAGCTGCTCGATGGCGAAGCGGCGATCAGCCGTGAGGCGCAGCAGGCGGTGGTCGTGCAAGCGCTGCTTGCCGCGCTCAAGCCCAGTTGATCGGGTCTTTGCCCTGCTGCGCCAGATAAGCGTTGGCGCGCGAGAAGGGGCGGCTGCCGAAGAAGCCTTTGTGGGCGGAAAATGGCGACGGGTGCGGCGAAGTGATGACCATGTGCTTGCGCGGGTCGATCAGGGCGCGCTTGGCAATGGCGTAGCTGCCCCACAGGATGAAGACCAGCCCTTCGCGGCCAGCCGACAGGCGCCTGATTGCGCTGTCGGTGAAGTTCTCCCAGCCCTTGCCCGCGTGTGAACCGGCCTCTCGGGCGCGTACTGTCAGCACGCTGTTCAACAGGAACACGCCTTGGCCAGCCCAGTCGGACAGGTCGGTGCGCTGGCGCGCAACGCCCAGGTCGGAGTGCAGCTCCTGGAAGATGTTTTGCAGGCTCGGTTGCGGGCGGTTGCCGTCCGGGACCGAGAAGCAGAAGCCCATGGCGGCGCCGGGCGTGTGGTAAGGGTCCTGGCCTAGGATCACCACTTTCACGTCGTCGAACGGCGTCAGGTCGAAGGCGCGGAAAATATTGCGGCCGGCGGGGAAGCACTGGCGCTCAGCATATTCCGCGCGCACGAAACCGGTCAGCGATTCCCAGTAAGGCTGCGCGAATTCTTCTTCCAGTTGGGCTTTCCAGCTCGGTTCAATGCGGACTGTCATACCGAAATCTTAGCATTCCACAAGCGGCCTATACTGGGCCGATGAATATCCGTCGCAAAGCGAGGTTTGGCGAGGCCTTTGAGGCGATCGTGGGCGATTGCCTGGCGCAGGTGCGCACCAACGTCGCCGGCGTGCTCGCAGGCGACGTCGAAAGCCTGCACCAGATGCGTGTGGGCGTGCGCCGCTTGCGCGCCTTGCTGTCGGGCGTGCAGGCATGGGATGCAATGCCTGAAGGTACGGCAGGCAAGCTGCGCTGGCTGGGGCAGGAGCTTGGCCGCGCGCGCAACTGGGATGTCTTCCTGGAGTCGACCTTGCCTGCATTGGGCGGGGGTTCGCAAGCGGTGCAGTCGGCGGCGTGCGACGCAGCGTCGCGGCAGCACGCGCATGTTCGCCACCTCCTCGAAGGGCCGCGTTATCGCGCACTGATGGAGGAACTGGCGTTGTGGCGCAACGAGCGGTTGTGGCGCGATCCGGCGCGCATCCAACCTTGGGACAAGGACGCGCGCAAGGTAGCGCGAGCCCTGGTGCGTCATGCGCGCAAACGGGTGGCGAAGCGGGTTCGCACGCTGGACGCAAGGCGGCCGGCCAGCCTGCACCAGCTACGCATCGCGGTGAAGAAGGAGCGCTACATGCGCGAGTTCTTCGGCATAGACGCACGCGCGAAGGTGCTGTCTGAAGCGCAGGAGCTGCTGGGCAAGCTGAATGACCGCCGCATTGCGCGCGAACTGCTGCACTCCCTGCTGGACCGCCTGCCCGCGCACGCGGCGGAACTATCGTTCATGGAAGGTTTGCTGGCCGGGCGGCAGGAACATGCCCTGCCGGAAGCGGTTCGCTTCGCCCGGCGCAAACTTTAGTCGTCCAGGCCTTTGCCGGCCAGGATCTGCGGCATGCATTTCTCGACGCGCGATTCGCGGGTCTTCGCTTGCTTGGCGGAAGAGAAGTGCAACAGGTAGCCGCGCTGGCGGCCAGGCGTCAGGGCGTAGAAGGCTTCCGCCAGGGCCGGATGCTCGTCGAGCTTTTGCAGGAACTCGTCGGCCATCGGGAAGTCTTCGGTCTTGCGGAATTCAACCTTGGCGCCCGACTTTTCGAGCTCAATCGCTTCTTCGATGTAGGCCTTGATGATTTTCGCCTGCCGCTTGATGTCGGCGAGGCCGGTAAAGCGGAGCTGGCGCCCCGCCTGCACGTTGGCGGTCTGCTGCACCAGGATGTTTTCCGGGTCCTGCATCAGGGAGCCCTTGAAGAACAGGAGCGCGCAGTATTCCTTGAAGCCGTGGATCAGGACGATGTTCTGGTCATTCCAGGTGAAGCACGCGCAACCCCATTTCGTCTCCTCCGTCAGGTGCGTGGAGAGAACGATCTTGCGCAGTGCTTCAAACTCTTCGTGCCATTTATTCTCAGCCATTCTTGCCTCCCGTTGTTGTTAGGTCGGCAATATACTACTTCAGAATGGCCGATTCGGCTCAGGCCTGTTTGTGAACAATTAGAAGTTCATGAGACGTTTTGCGTCCAATCCTAGTCAATCGTCCAAAAGTTGATGAGACAAGAATCAAGAGTTAACGAGACAGTTCACTTGAAAACCCTCCGGTTCGATGGCCCTTGCACGTTCAAACTATGAGGTCGCTAGTAAGAGCACGCCAACAATACGTCTGCTGCCATTTGTGAGTTGGCCAGCTTGCTCAGTTAACAGTCGCCAAACTACCTCGTTTAATCGCCATATCTAGAATATTCGATGCCCCCCCTCGCTCCGCACACGCACTGATTCGAAGCGATCTCTCGGCTCGACTCGAACCCAAATAGACACTAGAGATAAATCGTCGACGCAATCCTAAGCTTCCATCCGTCGGCGCAGCTGCCGCATCAACATGAATAAGGAAGACCGTGTCAAATTGAAGACCGGCAACATATTCAGGCATACTGAATATGAAGCGTTTCCCTGCGTGACGAAGCTCAGGAGATGCGTCACGACTCGCGATCGGAAATATAGCCCCCTCGTACTGCACCTCAGCTATTGAAAGATAGCGGTCGAACACCTCGACTTCCGGGCACAAAACAGCGACTCGCCGCCCGCCGCCAGGTAGGCTTCGGGCCAATTGTCTCGCTTGATCCAATACGGTCGTGAAAAGCAAACGCTCGCTGGGGAACAGAGCAAGCTGAGGAACATGTCCACTGTCTAATTGAGCTTTACCAGAATAGGCATCCCAGTCACCTGGCACATCAATAGCAGGGAAAGATGCGTCAAGGTCAGAAAGGAACTCTGCAATTTCCGGGGTATATCGGAAGACCTTCTCCAACTTAACAAGCTCAGACCCTTGCAGCCCAGTACTTGATGAAAAGAGCGCACTCCCACCTTCGGGCGAAACGAACGCATCGGACGGGCTCTGCTTCAAATCGTACGCCATAAAGATTGCAGGACGTTTGGGCCTTCCAGCTTCGTCTTCAGCTGGCTTAATCAGCTTATGAAGAATCTGGCGCTCGATCGACGTGAAAAGATGAAGCTCATCGACAAATAATGCGTCAAAGCCAACCCGATGCTTCATGTTGTCCCAGCGATTCGAATCAAGGAATGAATTGAAATCGGCGAGCATTTGATCCACGCTAAGCGTATTCATGTTGCTCAACTCGTTTCGGTACCGTTTATGCACTTCTAAGAAGAACCGCCGATCGATTTCTGAATCAAGAGGGAAGAGCCAGCCGGAACGATTGATCTCGCCTTTAGCATATTTTTCTCCTTTTTCGCTCCCCGCACGTACGCCGTCCGCATCAAGAATGCTGGCAAATTCGTTCATCAGCTCAGCAACGAAGCGAGGATCTTGTCCTTCACTCGCGGCTCTCCAGTGCTCTTTGATTCTTTCCGCAACCTCATCAAACTGACTGCCTATGATCGGTGATTGCGCCATTTCACGAAGAACTGAGCAAATGATCTCGAATTGAAGATGCCTGCCTTCCCTACCATCTAGAGAAAGTGGTTGCAAATCTGCCAGATCAAATTTCAAATACTGATGGGCCAAATCGTAAAGCGTTCGCAGCTCAATACTGCTATTTTTAGATCCTCCAGACAGCAATCCTGTGTGATCTAGATTCTCCATAATAGCACTGATCATATCAACGGAAGCAAGGCTATGAGTAATGAAACCATATTTCGTCTGAACCTTTGCTTTATCTGCCGCTTGCGCATCCCTTAAAGCCTTGATTATCAGAGAAATCGTCTTTCCCGTCCCCGCAGCTCCACGAAGTCTCACAGGCCCATCATGCGGTTTATTGACAAATTCAAGCTGTTCTATTGTAAGTTTCGATTTATACCAATCATCGAGCGTATATCCCTGAGAAAAACCCTGTGGCAACCTCGTGCTTAATACAATTCCCGCCCGGCTGTCTTCAGTTCTAGGAGATTCTGGCTCCAAGATGGCTTCTGCGAGGTCGGATCGAGCTTCGCGATAAAGATCCATATCACGCGCAATACTCGAAAGCGCCATCTCATCAACTGTCGTAGCAAAAACAAACAGCGAAGCCTCTCCCGCAGGGTTCATGTCGAAGTTAATTCGAGCACTGCTCTCCTTAAACTTACTAGCCGCGTATATGGAAAGGAGGCTCTTGTCATGATACGGGCGCCAGGCAACAGGAATTTTCACACTATTGGTGAAATGCGATCGCGCGACTGTTATGATCCTCTCAAAGACGTAAATATTAAATTTACCACGAGAAAATACGGAATTATTACCGGCGAGGTTGATTACGATGAGGGGCCCATCATCCTGATTTAGCGATTCTTCAATAAAATAGACCTTGTCTGACTTTTGGACGCGCTTGATATCAGTTAGAAGAACTGGCAGCTGGTACTTGGAGAACCATTCATCTTCAATAATGCATTGTGAGAGCTTGAACAGTGCTCCAGGAGTAAAGACTAATGCTTTCATTTATTGATCACCTTGGAAGTGGAACGCCATGTCCGAAATTGCTAGTTCCGACAACGCTGTTACATCGTCTGGCAATCCAATTCGCGAGTATTGATAGGCAAATAACTGCGCAGCCTTGAATTTATAGTGCGGCGTCAAGCGACATATACGGTATGCGGAGGCTCCGCTTACATTGGCACTTTGAAGTGCAGAATTTGAATTAAAGCAGACATCGGCCGGAAGGGAATAAATTCTGCGCATTCTAACAACGTAGCCAACCGAATCGTCATTCTTTATTTCTGTGATAAAGAAATGATCGTCTCCCATCCTTTTTTTCGCGTCAATAATTTGTTCGCGACAATACTTCTCTTTATCTTTATCCGAAGGGGCAAATTTTGATACAGAACTTAACTTCGATTCCTTTTCGCATATCATAGAATCATTTAGTCTGATCAACGCATCATCCAGTTTCCTCATTTGCTTAGCACTAGGGCTATAGGCCGCAAATATTTTTTCAGCTCCTTTTTTTAATACATTCGTGCCGTCGCTTGCAATCCACGATTGGAGATCGTCAATATGCTCGTTCTTGATATCCAAAGCGGAACGTATAACTGCAATCGCCTCGTTCCTTTTCCCCAGCAGGAAGCTATTTAGCCAAAACTTTCGAAGATACTGCTGAAACGTGTAGATCGGCAATATGGCTATCACCCCATCATGCTTACTGCTTTGCATATCACAATCAGCATTAATAATCATAGCCAAATTGAAGTCAAACTCGGCTTTTTCATCGACTAGCTGAAGGATATCACCTTGCAGCAATCTTTCGCTTATTGGAGCGCGTTCAGTTTCTTCCATATTAAAATTAAGGACGAAATTTTGGTTTAGTTATTTTGCATCATATCTTCTGGAGTGTACTGCAATCAACAGAATTTTAGGCGCTAACGGTCCATTTCCTGCCCTAGGCATTGCAGAAATATTGACGCAAGCCGGTCGCTCGGGGCCGCTCGGTGAGCGAATGCCCCGACCACGGTGAGTTCTCTTGCATGAAATTTGATCTCCGCCACTGAGCTACCCTAGTCAAATGGCGACTTGCCAAAGGATTGAAGAACCAGGCTGACAAAATCGTTGCGATACATTTGTATCCTGTCATGCTTATCGTTCCAGTTGATACGCGGCGTGAGACCGTCGCACCAATTTTACGAGAGAGGCATATGCCAGTACGACGAATACCCAAAAACCATCTGAGCGTTACAGGCAACTTTGCAAGCCGCAAGAATGGGACTATGGGAAGCTTCGAATCCCTCCTGGAAAAGGAATACATGTTGCTCTTGGACTTTGACGATGATGTCGAAAGTTTCGAAGAGCAGCCTGTCAACGTTCCAGTTCATGGAGTACGGAGGGGATACACCCCTGATATTCTTGTGCGCTTTCGCCCCAGTTCGGTCACTGGCGAAGTCCGCCGACCATTCCTCACTGAGGTAAAACACTCAGATGACCTCAGAAGAAATGCGGAGAAGTATGCTCCGAAATTCGCGGCAGCCCAACAATATGCGTCCGACCGCGACTGGGAATTTGGGCTAACCACAGAAAAAGAAATCCGTACCACTCGCTTGAATAACATCAAATTCTTAAGGGAGTACCGCAACATATTTCCCGCAGAGGGTGAGTGTAATCAAATCCTTAACCTAGTTGAGTCGTTTGGCGGTTCAGCATCGCTGCAGGACCTTGTCGACTGCTTGTCCACTAATAAGGAAGATCAACTTGCGTGGCTCCCAGTTACTTGGCACATGGTGCTCACGCGCAGGCTTTTCACTGATCTGAACGCTTCGATCACTGGCAATATGATTTTGCAGCTACCAAGGTCGATCTTGTGAAAGATAAAGAACCAACGCAGCTCTGGCTAAAAGAAGGGGCGAGAGTTGTCGACAATGGCCGAGACTATGTCATCTTGGCGCTGGCCGACCTCAACCTCGTGCTGGCACGAGACGTTGCATCAGGTGAAAAGGTATTGCTTCGAATTGATGGGCTTGCTGCACCACGTAAAGTCGAAGCTCAGATCAAGACACAGGTCAGCAAACCAGATTTATGGGAAGTATCAACCGATGACTGGCAAGTTGCAGCTGACCGCAAACGTCATATCGAGCCGCTACTTAGTCTTCCTTTTCACAAGAGCGCTGGTGGCCAAGCCCAAAAGATCGCGACCGCCGCCGGGGTCAGTCGACCGACAATTTATCGCTGGGCTGCGGCTTTCCGCGAAACAGGGCTACTGTCATCGCTGTTACCGAACATTAGCGTTCGCGGTGGAGCTGGCCAAAGCCGCTTGTCACCCGAGGTGGAAGCCATCATTGCTGAGAGAATTGAAAACTTCCATGAGACGGAGCAGAGTCCGTCGATTGCAGCAACTGTTGAAGAGATTAGAAGGCTTTGCGATAACGCGAATCTTCGGCTCCCGGCCCTCAACACTATTCGAAATCGCATTGAGCGTTCTAAAGGAAGAGAACAAGTAAAGCGGCGTCGAGGTGAAGCCGCCGCACATGATCAGTTCGATCCAATCAAAGGCACGATCCCTGATGCGAATTGGCCATTATCATTAGTTCAAATTGATCATACCTTGCTGCCAGTGATCATTGTGGATGATGTTTATCGGAAGTCAATTCGTCGAGCCTGGATCACCCTGGCGATCGACGTGTACAGCCGCGTATGTTTGGGAATGTACCTGACGTTAGACTCTCCTTCAGCAATGTCAGCTGGAATGTGTATTTCCCATGCCATTTTGTCCAAGGAAAAATGGCTGTCCCGAATTGGCATAACAAGTGGTGAAGTAGATTGGCCTTGCTGGGGTGTTATGGGCATCCTTCACATGGACAATGCGCGCGAATTCCGAGGAGACATGCTAAAGGTAGCATGTCAGGAATACGACATCGATCTGCATCTGCGCCCGGTAAAGAAGCCTCGATACGGTGCCCATATTGAACGACTGATGGGAACGGTGTCACAAGGGCTAAAGGCCGTCAAAGGATCAACCTTCTCAGGCCCGGAAGAGAGGGGAATTTATGACGCTGAGGGCAATGCCTGCATGACGATTGGCGAATTGGAGAAGTGGTTAGTTTTGTTCTTCGCGCGATATCACCGGAAAGTTCATTCAGGTATAGGGACTACTCCTCTGGCCAAATGGCGCGAAGGAATTCTTGGGACCAAAGACCGACCAGGCCGAGGGCTGCCGGCGCGTCGTCTTGACCACGAAAAGCTACGTATCGATTTCATGCCTTTCATTGAACGTACAGTGCAGAACTACGGAGTCGTGATTGACGACGTGCACTATTATCACGACGTACTGCGCCCATGGATCAACGCGCCGCACCCAGAATATGCTCGCCATCGCCGCAAATTTCGCTTTCATCGTGATCCGCGCGATATCAGCCAGTTGTATTTTTTCGACCCGATTAGCGCGCGCTATGCTTCGATTCCATATCGCGACACCAGCCTTCCACCAGTGAGTATTTGGGAACTTAAGGAAGCCCATCGTCGCGCCGATCAGAAAGGAATCTCACACGAAGATGAGAAAGCTGTGTTTGCCCTGCTGAACGAACTGCGTGAACTCGAGGCCGAAGCAGCCGCGAGCACTAAATCAGCGCGTCGTGCTCAACAGCGTAGAGTAGAGCATGAGAAGGCCCGCGCTGTGAAGGTCGAGGAGCATCTTCCGCAAGTAAGCAGATCTGTTCCAACATCGTTGCCACCCGCAGTGCGCGGATATGATCCTGAAGCCGTGCGGCCACTCGAAGATGACTAACCAATTTTCCGGCACGATATACTCGCATCTCAATGACGCAGCGAAAGCGTTAATCGAGCAGCCCGACAAAGCCCGCATATGTGCTATCCGCTCCGGCTCGTGGATGGGCTACGACGGGGCATTACAAATTCTAGAACGCATGGAAGAGCTGCTGGAGTATCCGCGCATTACGCGCATGCCGAACATGCTACTTGTTGCGCCCTCGTTCAATGGAAAGACGTCTATTCTTGAACGGTTCATGACGCTGCACAAACCGGATCTCGACCCAGCCAACGAAGTAACCATTTGTCCGGTGGTCATGATTGAAGCGCCGCCAAAACCGGACTTGTCAGATTTCTATACTCGCATTTTGGATGCGTTGATGGCCCCCTACAAACCTACAGCTTCACCTTCAGAGAAGTGTTCTCAGGTCAAGCTTCTATTCCGGAAAATGGAAGTGCGCATGTTGATCGTTGACGAAATTCATCACTTGATAGCAGGCAGCTTGAACCGCCAACAGGAGTTTCGCAACGCTCTCAAAAGCCTCGGCAATGAAACAAAGATCACCATCGTCGCGGCAGGCATTGAAGATGCTTACAATGCCTTTAACACTGATCCTCAGATGTCGAGTCGTTTTGCACCGGAAGTCCTCCCACGGTGGAATCCGGACAACAACTTTGGATCCTTGCTGGCCACCCTTGAATTACGCACGCCATTGAAGAATCCCTCCAATCTCAAAGATCCGCAAATGATGCTCGCGATACATACCCGCAGCGAAGGGACGCTTGGCGACATGTGTGACCTGGTCAAGGAATTGGCTGTCGACGCTATCCAGTCGAAAGCCGAAAGGATCACATTGGAACGCATAAACGCAATTCACTGGGTACCACCGTCAATGCGGAAAGAGTTCAAGCGGCTGTAGTCGCCATGGTCATGAGCAATTCAACTCTTTGGCCAATACGATACAAGCCGCTACCTGACGAGCTGCTTTCTTCCTGGCTGGTTCGGCTGGCGCATGGCCATGGGCTAAAAGTGCAAACGCTTTGCAATCTGACCTTCGGCGCGCAGCGACAGATCTGGAATCGCGATATTGACCGTTTGGCGCAGCCCTGGCTGCGAAATGAGTTGAGTGTTCGAACTGGCGCCTCGGCCGCATCAATCTTCCACACAACCCTTCAATCTTACGAGGGAATTCTATATCGAAGATTTCGAACAGCGGGAGCTCTACCTTGGATACTCGTACAACAGATGTATCACAGGAAAAGAAATGGCCATGGTCTGCAATTCTGCCCAACCTGCTTGGCGGAAGACTCAGTACCATATTTCAGAAAGCATTGGCGAATCGCTTTAGTCACTGTCTGTGTAAAGCATCACACCATGCTGCTCGATCGCTGTCCAGGTTGCGGTACAGCGATCGCAATCCACCGCGTTGACATGACGAAGGCTGACATGGGTGTGCCACCCGATTTGTGTTTCTGCCATTCCTGCGAACTTGATCTACGCTTTGCGCAAGCAACTTTGCCTGATGCCTATGATGCGCAATCGACTGCAACGATGTACGGACTCTCGAAAGCACTGAGTTCCGTTGGCTCGCCAAACAATGCGATTTCGCTCGACAACCTGTCGGTTCTCCATCAATTGACAAGGACCATGACCTCGCGCTACAAACATGTGCAGCTGCGACGTTTTGTTCTTGAGCGCCTTGGAGTAAGAGATATCTACCTATCGGAGGGATATATGTCGCTTGAGATGCGCCCGATCGAGCAGCGGCATCACCTGCTTCAACTAAGTTCTTGGTTATTTGCTGACTTGGAAGCACGTCTTTCGGAGGCGTGGCACGCCGGAATGATTCGTTATAACGTTCTCCTTAAGGATTTTCCTAACGCCCCCGATGGGTATCGCAATATCATCAAGAATTTCGCTAACTGGCGATCTCGATCGCTGAACTTAAGGATCCAAGTCAATTGAAATATCCTATTCAATTAATAGGAAAGCCAAACACAGATCCGCGGAATTAATAATCTTATAAGTGGAAGTAACTGTTATCGACAATCCAGCTACTGCGGCGTTTGCACAAAATATTAGCCGACTGAGGTTCTGCACTCGAAGTGATCTTCGCTTACATCAGGATAGTATGGTAAATTATTGTTTATCTGCACACTGTTCAATCAGGTAAAAATGCAGGAATCTATCAAATTCTAACAGAGCCATCATGACCAAAAAAACGGCATCGGCATTCCCCGCCAAGAGATTCTTCGTCGAAATGCTAACGCGAGATATCGAGCTACAGGATGCAATCCTTGACTTACTTGACAATTGCGTTGATGGCGCTATGCGACAAAATAAGGGTAAATCCGGAAGCAAAAAACATCCTTACAAGGGGTTTACGGCCTGGATTGACTTTGACGGGAATTCATTCACGCTGAAAGATAATTGCGGTGGCATCCCACGAAGCCTTGCGGAAGATTACGCCTTCCGAATGGGACGCCAGGATGCCAATCGAGACCCAGAACTTCCTACTGTTGGGGTATATGGGATTGGCATGAAGCGCGCCATTTTTAAGATGGGACGCGCTGCCACGGTTACCAGTCAGACGGAAACCGATGAAGGCTTTGTCGTAGAAATTGATAGCAACTGGTTGACCGATGATAACAATTGGAATCTCCCGATCGAAGCTTCGCCTGACGCTCTAGATAGACCAGGAACGATCATTGAGGTAACTGAACTTATGGATGGCATTTCTCGATTGTTATCCAATGACACAGATTTCCATAAGGAACTAGAAAAAGCTATCTCCGCATATTATGGCTACATAATAGAAAAGGGCTTTACAGTTATCTTAAACGGGAAGAAAGTTGCTCCGGTTCAAGTTGAGCTTTTATTTGACAACGATAGCTCGGATAAAAAAGAAGGAATAATTCCGTATGGTTATAAATTCGTATCCGATGATGGGATATCTGTCGAGCTTGTAGTTGGATTGTACAAGAGTCTTCCAACCGAGGCCGAAGAGCAGGAGGCACTTGTCGGAAGCCCGACCACTGAAAGGGCTGGATGGACAATTGTTTGCAATGATCGTGTCGTGCTCTACGCTGACAAAAGTCGCGTAACCGGCTGGGGCGAAGCTGGAGTTCCGAGTTATCACACCCAGTTTATATCTATAGCGGGAGTTGTAATTTTCCGCTCTAACGATCCAGGAAAGTTACCTATAACCACAACAAAAAGAGGGATTGATGGTAACTCTGAGCTTTATCTCAATGTAAAAGAACACATGCGAGAAGGCATGAAACTCTATACCGATTTCACAAATAAGTGGAAAGGTGCTAGCACTGAGCAGAATAGCTTGAAATCCAAGACGGCAGCTTCCAGTGTCGAAAGTATTATCGACATGCTTTCTGATAGAAATTGGTCTAAAGTTAGTAAAGGAATGGGCGGAACCAAGTTTAAGCCGACATTGCCGACGCCAAAAGAGGACGATCCAATTAAGCAAATAAGATTTTCGCGAAAAAAGAGCCAGATTGCATTGGTATCGGAGTATTTATTTGAAAACTCTACGACTGCAGCAGGCGAAGTAGGTGCCCAATGCTTTGATGATGTGCTAAGGAAGGCGTCGAAATGAGCGCAGGCGGATCGATCCCTTATCACTTAAGACAAAATAAAGCGATTGAACGTAATTTATTTGTTGACCTTTTGATGCGAGTTGGGCGATACACCAATATATCAGACTATACGTATATAGGTTTCGGCGGCCCTTTTTTAGAGGACTTCAAACATTTACACTCGTCGCTGCGCATATCAAACATGGTATCGTTAGAGATTGAAGAAGATGTGTTCTATCGTCAAACCTTCAATCAACCTATTTCTTGCGTCTCATTAAGGCATGAAAACAGCAAAGATTTCATCTTTGCCCATGATTTTTCTGAACCATCAATTGTCTGGCTTGACTATGCAACCCCGGAAATTGGACAGCAATTAACGGAAACTCAACGCTTGGTTGAAAAATTAGGTCACGGGGATATTTTTAAGATCACCGTGAACGCAAATCCACAGTCACTGGGTGCTCGTGATGGTGTTCCGCTTCACGAATATCGTGCGTCTGTTGCGACGTCGAGACTGGGAGATTACGGGCCGGCAAATATTGATGAAGACGATGTGCTGCCTAAAAACTATCCAGGTCTACTATTGAGCGCACTAGTGAGTGCAAGCCGTCAAGGTCTAAAAGGAAACCCTGGCCATGTTTTGCAGCCCCTTACCGCGTTTATTTACGGAGACGGGCAGCAAATGCTAACATTCACTGCAATAATTTTGAAAACTGAGGAATTGGAAACATTTGAACAGAGAACGAGATTGTCCCATTGGAAGTTTTCATGCCTCGATGGGAAGAACGTAAAATCAATTAGCGTTCCTTCATTTTCTTTGAAAGAAAGAATTCATGTTGAATCGCTTCTTCCGGAAAAGGATGCCGAAGCAATCATAGACAATCTTGGATACTTGATCGGCGACAAAAAATCGGCTAAAGAATTGATGAGGAATTTTGTCGAGTATTATCGACTCTATCCTTGGTACTCTCGAATAGTTGTCTAGTAGGCAGATGACAGATGACAGATCATGTATCCCAGGAAGATCGTAGCAGGATAATGAAAGAGGTCCGAAGTAAAAATACCTCGACAGAGTTAGCCGTACGAAAGCTTATCTATTCTTTGGGGTACAGATATAGACTTCACTACAAAGAACTTCCGGGCAAACCAGACTTAACTTTTATTGGCAGAAAAAAGGCAATATTTATACACGGATGTTTTTGGCATGCGCATGAGTGCCCAAAAGGTAGGCCACCAAAGTCGAATTTAGCTTACTGGTTACCAAAGTTGGAACGTAACAAAGCTCGCGACATCGAGAATATTAACTCACTCTCATCGCTCGGCTGGAAAACACTAACAATATGGCAGTGCGAAATAAAGAATGAAGAATCTTTAAGGAAAAAAATTCTTCATTTCTTAGAAAGTTAAGATTGTCGCTGAGATTTTAGAGTGGTCACTAATACTTTATTTTTTATTACTTCTAAAATTGATTCCGAAACCAATGGCGAAACGCTATTTCCAATCATTCGGAAACTATGCCATTTCGCCTTGTGGAACGAAAACCAATCGGGGAAACCCTGAAGACGAGCAGCCTCTCGAACTGTAATAACCCGAGCTTCCGCAGGATGCAATGGGCGAACTGCCTGATGACTTCCTTTATCAGTTCCTGTTCCCGCGCGCAAAGTTGGGCAAAAGCCGTTCCATTCCAATTTCTTTGCTTTACTTACCTTATCGGTCAAACCCGGTTTAACTGCTGCATAACGCGCCTTCACTTTCTCAGTGTGAACCGTGTCGAAATTTCCAGAAGTAATGCCTAATTTTAGCTTTTCCACCGCAATTGGCCACCCCATTCCAACAACAGGGATAGCTCTCATTCTTTGAGCATATTCTGATATTGTTTTTTGCTGTCGATATTTCGCCCAACCAATATTACTCTCCTCATCGTCCTGCGAAACCGGCGAAGGTAAATCTTTTATCGCATCTTTGACTGTTACTAACGTCTTTTGTGCAGCGATGAAATCCTTTTCCGAAATACTGGATATTAATTTTGGATCGTAACCCACTACCACGACTCGCTTACGTCTTGTTGGCGCTCCATATAACGATGCATCCAACAAAATCGGGCCTAAGATTTCATACCTCTTATCTACGGTTTCTATTGCCGCTTCGAGTTCTTGAATATTCCCTTCATCAAGAAGACCCTCAACATTTTCCATTACAAAAAACTTTGGCTGCAGGATATTAACATTTCTAAAGAAATGGAATAACAGCGAACGCCGAGGATCTGCGACATCCCCTTTACCCATTCTGCTATACCCTTGACAAGGTGGGCCACCTATCACGCCATCTATTTTGTCTTTTGCAAGTGCGAGCTTCCAGGCTTCTTCATCCATTTCGGACAAGTCGGCCGTTAGAACTCGAGTATTCGGGAAGTTTTTTTTATAGGCTGATTGCAGTGTTTGATCAATATCTACTGCTACCGCAACGTCGAAGCCCGCTTGCTTTGCGCCAAGTCCAAAACCTCCACAACCACAAAATAAATCTACAATTTTTGATTTGCTAATCATCGTCCAGCTTTCACACGCGATTCTACGCGCGACTTTAAATATTCAGTGGATTCGAAACAGGCATTGGCCCACTAAATATCGAGATTCGAAATAGATCTCTGACACAATGCGCTCGGAGGCCGATACCGGAAAACAAGAACAACAATTTCCCAAAAGAAATTGTTGTAACATTATCAATTATTTATCTTTCTCGTCAGTTCATGCGTATTGTTTCACATATCGCATTTCAAGTCGATCGGAAGATGAGTAAGAAACGTGAAAATTTCCAGACCAAGGTGCGAAAAGTGGCTGCATTGTCAGCGAATTTGACGTGCGTGGCTGGGCATTCAGTCATCTGTCCGCCTCTGATCGAGGTTACGATCACAACGGCGTAACGTCTTTTGTTGCAAGGAACCCAACTATGTCAATAGTATCATCACGAATAGAAACAATTCGCTGACTATTCATGAGTTGGGTTCCGTGTACTACACCGTTCAAGAATGGAACATGAGACTTTAATTTCTTCAATGATTCAATCAAACGGCTTCTTAGCGCGGAATCAAAAATGTTTTGATTATCGACTAACCACGGAATTATCATTGGCGGGTTAATTCCCTGGGCTTTCTTTTGAGCTTCCGTGTGGTTCTTCTTTTTTCCTTCCGTACTTAAGTAGAAATGTTCTTTGACATTTTTATAATTCCCGCTCTTATCAATAAATCGCTTTAATGACGCCTCTATAATTGCTCTATAAAGCATTGCGGATGCATAAGGGAAGTCGGCCATCTTAAAATCAACCGCTTCTATTATTAGCGAGTTTAGAAAACTATCATCAGAGTGCGGAAAATTTCCCGGCAATAGGGTAAGCCAGTTTTTTACATGTAAGTCAGGATTATTAGCCGCGTGTGCCCCCGTCGCGCTAGAAGAACTGGTGGCAGCGCTTGTTGACTTCGCATTTTTCGCGCCTTGAGTTGAGGATGGATTTGTCGAGTTACTAGTCCCGGCAGTTTTCTTATCACCCTGCACAACAATCGCATCCTGCCCTGCCCGTTTCTTCGGATAACGTCGCTTAATATCCGCACGGTATTGATCAGCGATTGGCTGAAGTTGATCTCTCACCTTTAGAAAGATCGTACTGTCAGTTCGGATCGCCGTTTTGGCAGTATTCCATGGCATAGATTTCGAGTCTTTTGAAACAAATCTAACCAAGCAAACGAAACCGTTATATTCAGAGTGCCAAGTAGCGGTCCAACCATGTTCGCGAGCTAAACTACTCGCCACAATAACCCTATCATTGCAGATAAAGTATAGGCCGTAGTTCTTTGTAAGAAGTCGATTCTTCGAAATCGAATGCTTTACTTCACCGGGAAAAAAATACTCTTCATGAATCCCTGAGTTAATATAGATATCGACTTCATCAATTTTTATGATGGGATTTTTAAAGGGCGGGAAGTTTCCATCCTCACGCAGGCTTGGCAACGTCGCATCTATTTTAATATGCTTGTGATGGACGATACTTCGTATAGTGATCTCGAGTCCTTTCGCAATATATACGGCGTATCTTATTGAAAGCTCATTAATCGCATTATCGAACCAGATCGGGCTATTAATTTCATATTTTATCTCTGGCTTTAGGTCTGACACCGAAAATAGTGTTTTCCGTTTCCCTGAGGTCATGTACTCATCAGCGCTTAACTTTGAAGAGCTTTTTCCTCCAAAGTTATTATTATCGAATCGCATTTTATATGCTTGTTCGCCGGTGTCGGTCGACATCGCGTACTTTGAACCAAACTTTAAGAGCGCGCGCTTTAGACCTAACCCATAGTAACCAATCCCAAACTCGTGGTTTGAGCGGTTGGCGACGGCGATAGTCCTTTCAGAAAGTGTGGTCTCATTTATTCCGAGGCAATTGTCTGAAATACGAATGCTGTCTCTATCTACTCTTAAGTGAATTTTGTATCCAGAATAATTTGCAGGCAACCCATATTCGTCCTTAACAGGGTTACCTTGAAATAGGTGGTCCCTGGCTGCATCAATTGAGTTATCTATTAAATCGAATAATGAAGCTAGCGGACTAATATCTTCAGTTAAGGTATTTTCCAAAAATTTCGGATTTACACCGGTTTGAACTTCTATTGTTTTAATCTTACTTTTTTGCATTTGCTCTCTCATTCTTAATCATTTTTCGCAACGAAGTGACTCTGTCTAAAGATTGACTAGTAACTTGCCGATAGTTCACATCAAAGCCGAGGCAGCATAAAGCTCTTCTAGCACATTCCCTCTACTATAATGCTTTGAACATCGCCGTTATCTCATACCATGAAGTCAAGTCTTCGTCGCTCAGTTCGCAATCACGTAAAGTGCAGTTAGTCAGAACAATCGGGTCATAAATTTCTATTGCCTTGATCACACATCGCTCCTCGATAAAGCAAATTCTATAAATGCTTACGCTCGCGATTTTCAGTAGGGTACATGCACGTTAGCATCGCCAATGCGTCAACGCGATACTCAGATCCTAGCGGCCTTCAATATCAATTCTTTTCTCCGTACTCCAGCACGATGGTAAGCGATCATGAGCTCCGCAAGTTTATCGTCTTCTGTATAGAAGTACGCGGTCGGAACACCAAGAACCTCTGCGAGCCGCTGCGCAATCAAGAAATCAGCCTTGTGTACCCCAAGTTCATACCTGTTGATGCGTGTGCTGGCCACGAACTGATCCAAGCCAGCAGCGATGCCAAGTGCCTTTTGCGATAGGCCGCATTCGGTCCGAATTTCCTTGAGTCTGCGCCCCCAGAGCTCATTTACGTGTTCCATTCAGTAGTTCCATCAAGTTTCGGAACTACGAGAATCGTTATTTATATTCAGCACAGATACTACGAGTTTCGTAGCATTGGGTAAAATAGTCCTTTCGCCGCTCAACTGTTCATTGGACATGGTTGTCAATGATGCAACGGTGTGAGCTTAGGGTGCGGCCTGCGTCGCGTTTGAACTGAGGGATGAGATGGAAACTACAATTTGGGTCGTCATAAGTCTGGGCCTGCTAGGCTGGGGGCTTATCGAAATGCATAAGAAGGGCATCGCTAACTTCTGGCGTCTACTCGCTGAGACTAATGAGCGCCACGGAACCAGCTTTGGCACTTCGCCTGAGGCTAGAGCGACGACCATCGGCTATAACATGTACAAGGGCGGTACGCTGGTCTTCGACCAAATGAACCGAAAGATTGCCTACATCACCAAAGGCGGTAAGTCCATCGAAATACTTGGCTATGATTTCGTGCAGTCCTGGCGGATCACCTGGCGTGAAAGAACAAGTGGCGGTGGTGCTCAATTCGGCGTTGTGGTAGTGGGGGCCGCAGAAACGAGACACGACAATGTCATCCTCGAGATCACGACGAACGATTTGAATCGACCGATCATCAAAATGCCCATGTCATCTTTGCGCTTTGCCGAGGAAACGTCCGCAAGGCTCAGGATCATGATCAACGCGAAGAAATGAATTCGATGCCTCGTGAATTTAGCAAGTACGTATCCGGCCATACCGACCTCCGTCAGCATTTTCAGAATTATTTTGAGCTCTTGCTGGGCGCGGAACGGAGCAAACTGCAGCAGGCGATCAGGTCGTTTGATACGAAGGACGAACAGCGGGACCTTTTGGTGGAAATCGATTGTAGGATCGATTATCTTCGTGGTGCAGTAAGGATGGGGAAGCTGCTTTGCTTAATCGACCAAGATGAAGCCAAAATTAATCTTGGTCTGCTGTCGGCGGAGCGTGATCGTCTACGTGCGAGCGCGCTAGCAGAAGACCGCAACGCATACTCGGATAGTCCGTTACCGTCTGCATCTTCACGTCTCGCGTCGATTCGGAACTCACTTCGATCAGCGACATAAACGTAAGCCATGTCACTGCGAGAGCCCAAGCAGACCAAGATCTTACTGCTATGTGATAAAGAACGGTGACGTGATTAGCCTGCGAAGGTACGAGATTCGCTGTCTCTTAAGGCCAGACACAGCAATGAGTGACATAAAAGAAAATTTGACGCAGGAACTGCAAGCGAAACTCCGCGCTGTCCCAATCCATCGTCGCGATGGTCGTCGCTACTTTATACGGATTGGAGACATTCCTAATCCTTGGCAAAGTCAATTCATCGAAGCTTTGCGCGGCTCCGCTTGCCCAGTATTGGATGGTGAAGGGGCGTTGGCGTTCGCATGGGACTGGGAGGCATGGCGAGAGGGCCGTTGGCCTGGTCGTTCTGTACCCACTGGACTAATCAACTCCGATCCTCGGTTGGAAAGCAGTCGGAAGGTCATGGAAGACCAGGACATACTTCAACAACGTCGTTTGGCTCGTTTGCAAAAGGCGTCGGTGGATGCTCGACTCCTCGAACTCCATCGTGTTGCGGAAGCGGCACTCAACAGCGATGATGGGGCAGTTCTTGCTCAGGCACTAAAGCAGATCGACAAGTGGGAATCGAGAAACCTTTGCAATCCACACTTTGTTCAGACTTGGAGAGGAATTTTGAGGTTGCCCCCGATAGAGCGGGCGGCAGCGATGTTGCGAGAAGATGATCAGGGTATTTCTCTGCGTCAGAACTCGCCATTTGGATTTCTCTTGAACACGCCGCCCATGCATCTTAAATGAAGCTAAGGGCGACGAGTACTCTGGCCGAAAACACCGTTATCTGTAGTGGCTCAAACTCGACCTGACACATAGTGTCAGGTGAGGTAGAGTTCGTTTGGCCCAATTCCGGCCAGCAGCGGCCATTGGCAAAATGTCGGGATACCTCACCAATGTTGTCCTAGAAGAACCTTTCGTGCGCTAGGTTCTCGTGGAAGACAGTAAACTGCCTTAATAGATACCGACAGACGTCAGGTTTAGAACAGAGCAACAGTAGGAAAGTGCACTGGACATACGCTCTGCAAAGATTTATTCAACTACCCTCACTCTGGGGGGCTTGCCCGCAAAAATGTGGGCAATTTCTTGCCGTCCCTCTTTGCAATTCCGTGACACACGCTGTGGATCAGCCTTTCCATAGACTCTGTGACTTGCCTCGAGACGGAATAGTGCAGACGAGCTGCTCTATCGCGTCCACTTAGCGCCAAGCCAGACACTGTCAGACGAGACGGCGAACGGTACTATGGCTCATTGCAAATTTTTATGCCCAACGGTTTCTTCCCTATGTGTTGGCGACCGCACCATCAACTCCTCCTTAAGCGCCTAGCCTATTTCAAATGAATAGGCGCACTGATAACGAAACAGCTGAGAAGGTAAAGTTGGCACTGCTTACGAAGGCGGCGTTCGGTTTGGATGCGGGGGTGCATGTGGCAAAGCATTACGAATTGTCTGAGTCCCTGGTCACTGACATTTTTGCGAGAGCAAAGGGAGAAGTAAGGAAAGATGTGGCGAATGTAATGATTGAACTCGAGCGTCGTCGTCAACAGCGCTAACATCTCCATTGAACGCCGGTTCTGCGTCTCTTCGTTTTTCGCTTTGGGCGGCCAGCAACCATGCTCTTGCCCACTTGGCTGAATTCTTACGTCGCGACTCAACTGCTCCCGATAGAAGGGACTCGAAAGCCACGGCTGCACGAAATCGGGCGTAGGAAAATTTCGAGTATCGTTGGGACGAGAAATAGGGCACTACTTCAGCTTAATCTTCCCGCAAGTGTGGATATTGAGGAAAGTCAAACTAGATGTTACCTCTCGTTCTTCCGCCTGTCCTTCGCTGGAGACGTTGCAGGCATGTCCGTGCGCGCCTCGGACGGAGGCCGCTTGAAGACCGATTCGACGAGAGTTGAGCTAATACCATAAAGAAGCGCAGCACGCATCCCCGCTCGTTGCCCAAACGCCGCTTTTGTCAGCAGAATAATGGACAGTTTTTCAGCAGTGACATTGTCTGTGCGCCGCGACATGTTTTCAGACTACCGCAGCCAAAAATCGCAAAGCGCCATGGAAGGGACCGATCACATCGCAGTGAATTGAGGAAGATTCAAACCCATCTGACAATTGCTGCCAGGTCACGTCTGGCTTATTACACTTAAGCCGATACGGAGCTGGCGGGATTCATTCTGCCGCGATCCATTCGACATCGACCGAGCCAGTCGGCTCAATGTAGCGCAGTACCGACCCTTGCAAAAGGTCAAGGGCATTGGCACGTGTTTTTCTATAAGGAGCCATTTCCAAGACGGGTTTTCCATTGTCAGTGATGATGATTCGTTCACCTAGTTCTTGCGATAGCCGGAAAAGCTCAAGTGCCCTTGCCTTGAACTCTGTCTTTGAAACTCGGGTACAGTGCATGTTTTCCTCCCGGAGGGAAATTGGCGGATCTTATATGTAGCCGTTGGGGGCTCAAAATTGAGTCGCCACACGAGAACTCTAGCTTGGCGCGACGGGCACCCTCACGTTCCAGGTCTTCACTGGTGATCCCTTAACGGTTCGCGAGCACACGACTTCGACAGTTGGGCGCTCGCCTTGCTCGACTTCCATCCATTTGGCGGCTGGAACCGCTGCACACCTTCGCACGACGACGCGGATATCGGGATCGCCTACTTGCCAATGAGTTTTGCCTTTTGAGTTTTCGCGGCGAATGAACTCGCGCGCCACTTCCCTGATCTCGTAAAGGCCGTGATGGGTTTCAGTGGTCCGATACTTCGACAATGGATCCTCTTCAGTGCTATTTTGCGCAATGCAGTCCACGGATGCCGCTGCAAAGCACAGTAAGAGCCCAACTGCGCTATTCAATCGTGACGGTCCCAACATATTTCCCTTCCTTGTCGCTTCGATTTGAAATGAGGTAGCGATACACGTCGTTCCACTTAGTCAGATCGTACACAGTAACGCAACCTTCCGACAGGTTCCCAACATGGACGAAATTACTGTTCCCGGTGGGAGCATACTCAATCGCAAACCATACCGTATGGTACTTGAGGTCTGGATTGCCACCAGGCTCGGTGACGTAAAACTCTGTACTCCCCGGATCGTGTGCATGTTGAGGGGCCAAGATCTTGTACGTTCCCTTTGGCAGGGGTTGGGAGTGCCGGAGATTGTTGAATCGTCCTAGCGCGGGGTCCCTAAACTGGACATCTGAATCCAACGTAATCATCGAGGTCTTTCCGTCAAAGTAAAGCGTAGCTACGAGCTGGTTCAGAGTCTCATTCCGAGGCTTTGAAAAGAGCCTTTCGCGTCCTTTGATCTTTGCCACGAGCTTCGCGCCAGAGCCTCGACTTGCTGACACCAAGCACTTAGCGGCATTTTCACTTTTGAGGCTAGCGGTCTCCCCTTTGTGCTCTCCCTCGAGGATCATAAAGTGAGTGCGACTACCTTCCTTGGTCACCGAAACCTTTACGAACTCGGAAAGGAATACCATCTTTCCCGACGGTTCCAGCTGAACTTTCAGCCAGCCTGACGTGTCAGGTGATTTCGTGTATTTCGTCGTAACGACTGCAGGATGTACGCTGTTCGCGTTGGTGTTGGTGCGAGCCCTCGCAATTACCTGATTCATGAGTCGATGTGTCCTAAGCAAACCTCGATGTACTGCGCATCATCGGTGCGGTACCGGCCAGTGCGCCCCTCGTCATCTGTGATGCCGTGTATGAGCAGGCCGGACGGCAGAATTACGGTGTATGGCATTCCGGCCAAAACTACGTCGTCTGCATCTTTGAGCAAGAACTGCTCGTCGAATAGCGATCCAATCCCAACTTGGACTGCAGTCAATGGCGAGCGTGAATTGGCGGCGGCGACCGACGCCATAACTGGAGCAGCGATAGATGACTCGTTACGCCGTTGCGCCGACGTGGCTGAAGCGGCCTTGCTTGTGCTTGAAGAGCCACCGCCACCCCAGTCGACGGTGTCGGTAAATTGGCTGGCGATGAGAACTGCGCCGCAGGACGTCTTCATGCCTGCCAGCGCAACGCCCTTGCCATAAAACGTGGTGGTCAGCACACCTTCAATAATGGGATAGTCGCCTTTGCACTTCGGACAGTGAACCTTGTGCCCGACATAAGCGATCGGCTTACCCAAGCAAATATCGGTTTGAGATCCTTCAATCACTGTCCCGTCGTGGCTCGTCCTGTCGCCCAGGCGAATAATCTCTCCAGCCATGCATTGTCCTAAAATTTGCGCAACCTGAAATTATAATTTTGATCACGCTTTGGCGCCGCACTGTTGAGTCATCGCTCAGCGGCATTGCGTCAAAATAAAGGGGGCAGTACATTGTGGATCGCCAATGTGAATCGAAAGCTTTCCCACGGCCGACCACCCACGACAAGTAACTAATAATGCTCATCTTTCTGGATACGGAATTTACTGACTTCGTACAACCCGAGTTGATCAGCATTGGCTTGGCCGCGACAGGCGTCCTTGATTTTTATGCCGAGCGGAATGACTACCCGCGCGAGCGCTGCACGCCGTTCGTTATCAACGAAGTGATTCCTTTGCTGGGGCGAGTTCCGAATGCTGCATGCGATGCATCTGAACTGACCACCCGCTTGCGGATCTGGTTCGACCAGCTGCCGGAGTCTGCGAGCATTCTTTATGATTTTGAGACTGATTGGGAGCTTCTGTGTAACGCGTGCGGCGGTGAACTACCCGCTAAGGTTGGAGCACACCAGCTGGTTGATCAGAAGACCTTTCGACACTCGGCGTATAAGCTGGGAGAGGTACTGACCTATAAGGAAGCATGGCCACCACATCACGCGCTGGCTGATGCGCAGGCGCTTCGAGAGGGCTATTTGAGATGGAAACTAGCTTCTGAAGGCCGGCAATGGAATTCCCGCATGTAGTTCATGGAGCGGACGGGTATCTGAATTTTCGAGTCAGCGAGTCCCGAAGTCTCGGCAAGCTTATGACATCACCGTTTCTTACGACATCGGCTGCGGGACGCAAGTGTTCTGGGTGCACTTTAAAGTATCGAATAGCGCAGTTCATTAACACCTGCGATTCAACGGGAAAGCGAGACTGAATCACCATCGCGGCTACCCTGAACACGTTCGCCTCGCGTCCACCGTTTGCGTCGAGAGAAGTTCCTTCGGACCGTGCTACTTCCACACACCGATTAAGTATAAAGTCTTCAAGTTCACGTGGGTCCACCGTACCTCCATCATCTTGACTTTGCCCTCATGTTAATCGATTTCGGAACAACGCAGCTCTGCATTAAATACCGCACTTTAGTCCGGTCACCTCATTTGCATCGTTTCCTTAAATGCACCCAAATTCCATCTGTAGGATGCCAGTTTGTACGCGGGTCAATTTGACCCGTATGAAATGTGCGCGGGTTCCTTTACATTAGTCTGCAACTCTTACAAATGAAAGTCCTTGTTTTCATTGATGTTCATCAAATTAACATGGGTCATTTTGCATGCAAAATGACCCATGTTAATTTGCAGCGAAAACTGACCCACTTTGCCGCATAAATTGCAAACGAATCTGACCCACGTATAAGACACAATCCTGCTCTCGACATTGAGCGGGGAATTGGAGTGATCGACGTGGCATTACTA